>Ga0207714_1000250_pt1 | contig 36768 bp, 34 predicted proteins | sample PonA232FremontCA_2_FD_187270 | JGI IMG/M metagenome (GOLD analysis project Ga0207714, IMG submission 187270) | Marine sediment microbial community from Fremont, CA, USA - Pond A23 Sediment 2 (SPAdes) | ecosystem: Environmental > Aquatic > Marine > Unclassified | place: USA: Fremont, California...
GGCGCGCTTGGCGGCACTGTGCCAGGCACGCTTGGCGCTGCTGCATGTGGTTGAGACCGTACCCGTGGAAACGGGCGACGAGCTCATGATGCCACCCAGCCTGCCCGCCGAATCCGAGCTCATCGACAACGCCAAGCGCCAGCTCGCGTCAGTGGCGGACACCTTCGCCATCCCGGATGCGCAGCGCTTCGTCCGCGTCGGTCAGACCAAGCGCGAGATCCTGGCTGTCGCCGACGAGGAAGACAGCGACCTCATCATCGTGGGTAGCCACGGCCGCCATGGGTTGGCGCTGATCCTGGGTTCGACAGCGAATGCCGTGTTGCACGGAGCGCCGTGTGACGTCCTGGCCGTCCGGATCTAGCCGCCGGGCTTAGACATAGGGCAATCCCAGGGTCACGGCGACGGCCACTAGCACGGCGATGGATACAACAGCCATCAGGTCGGGCTTGCGGTGGTTTCGTGGCATCATTCGTACGGCTCCTAGTGACACTGAGCCCGTGCACCCCCGAGATCGGCCACGCCAATTGGTAAAGGCTATCATCGTAACCTATTGAGGTGAACGGAGCGGGTGACCGAGTACTCATTATCGCGTCGCGGCCATGGGCAGAACGGGAGGCAGACTTGGCAATATATGCGATTGGTGACCTGCATGGTTGCTACGACTCGCTTCGCCGGCTCTTGGATGAGGTCGCCTTTGAGCCTACCGTCGATCGCCTGTGGTTCACGGGCGACCTCGTCAACCGCGGGCCCGACTCACTAGCCTGCGTGCGCTTCGTGCGCTCTCTCGGCTCCGCGGCGCGCATGGTACTCGGCAACCACGACCTCCACCTGCTCGCCCGCTACCACGGGATCGGACGCAGCAAGTCCAACGACACCCTGGATGCGGTACTTGACGCGCCCGATGTCGATGAGCTGATGGTATGGCTGTGTGAGCAGCCGCTACTCCACGAGGATGCTGATCTGCCGGGCTATGCGCTGATCCATGCGGGGTTGCCGCCGCAGTGGACGATGGCCACAGCGCGTGCCTGTGCGCGGGAGGTCGAGGCTTGGCTGCGCTCGGATGAGCGGGAACACTATTTCCAGCACCTCTACGGTAATGAACCTTCCTACTGGAGCCCACGACTGTCGACATGGGAGCGGCTGCGCTTTATTACCAATGCCTTCACCCGGCTTCGCTTCTGTGACGCGGACGGCCGTCTGGCGCTGACGCAGAAGGGCGCGCCGAGTCAGGCACCGACGGGGATCATGCCCTGGTTCCGCGTGCCGGGACGGGCCTCCTTCGGCAAGCGCCTTATCATCGGGCACTGGTCGCTGCTGGGCTGGCACGAGGGCGATGGCATCCTGGCCCTCGATACCGGATGCCAGTGGGGCTACGACCTGACGGCCGCCCGCCTCGATGACGGCAGCCACGCTAGAACGGCGATCACCTGCGGCGTGACATAGACAGGCGCCCGCGTCAGCCCGCGTAAGGACTGGGTTGCGTACACGGCCGCGGCACGCCGAGCTCGCGTTCGAGGCGCTGCCAGTCGAAGGCCGGACCAGGGTCGGTCTTGCGGCCGGGAGCGATGTGCTCGTGGCCGGCGATCCGTGTCGGATCAAGCTCGGGGTAGTGGCCGATCAGGGTCCGCAGCAACGAGGTAAGGCACCGATACTGCGGCTCGGTGTAGGGGATGTCGTCGCAGCCCTCGAGCTCGATACCAACGGCGAAGTCATTACAACGCATCCGGTCCCCGAAGCGCGACAGGCCGGCATGCCAGGCCCGGCGCGCAAGCGGCACGAACTGCAGCAGCTCCCCGGGGCGGGTAATGAGTAGGTGACTGGAGACCCGCAGGCCGATACTGGCATCCAGGTAGCTGTGCTGCCCTTCGGGTAGGGTCCCGGTAAACAGGCGCTCGATCCAGGGGCCCCCGAACCGGCCCGGCGGCAGGCTGATACCGTGCAGCACCACCAGCTCGACGGCGTCAGCGCCTGGCCTCGCGTCACAAAAGGGCGATAGGAACTGCTGGGCCTCGCGGACGATGCCGTCGGGCTCGATGATCTTCAAGCTGCTTCGCTCATCGCCGCGGTGACTTGATGCTACCATTCGCCCACGAGAGACCACCACGACAGGAGCGGCGCATGGCCGATCAGGTGAACGACTTCGGCAATAATCGGCTGGGGCAAGCCTTGAGCCCCTACCTCCAGGAGCACGCGGACAATCCCGTGGACTGGTACCCGTGGGGGCCGGAGGCGCTGGCGCGCGCCCGCGAGGAGAACAAACCCATCCTGCTGTCGATCGGCTATTCCGCCTGCCATTGGTGCCATGTCATGGCCGAGGAGTCGTTCTCGGACCCGGATACCGCACGCGTCATGAACGAGCAGTTCATCAACATCAAGGTGGATCGCGAGCAGCGCCCGGACCTGGATCGCATCTACCAGACCGCCCATCAGTTGCTGACCGGGCGCGGCGGTGGCTGGCCCTTGACGGTCTTCCTCGATCCCGAGCAGACGCCGTTCTTCGCCGGCACCTACTTCCCCGCGGAGCCGCGGCATGGGCTACCGGGATTTCGCGATGTGCTCAGCCAGATCGCCACGGCTTGGCGCGAGAAAGGGGCCGCCATTGCAGAGCAGAATACTGCCTTGCGCGAGGCGTTGAATCGGCTCACCCATGCGCCCGCGCCCGACGGGGCGCGGTCCCGACGGCAGCTCTTGGAGGCCGCGCGCGACGGGCTTGCCGAGGAGTTCGATGAGCGCTTCGGCGGTTTCGGCAGTGCGCCTAAGTTCCCCCAGGCGAGCCAGAACGAGCGGCTACTGCGGCACTACGCCTTGACGCTCGGCGAGGGCCAGGTCGATCGTCACGCGCTGCACATGGCGTGCCTGACCCTACGTCGCATGGGGCTCGGCGGCATCTACGATCAGGTGGGTGGCGGCTTCGCTCGCTACTCGGTGGATGACTATTGGATCATCCCTCATTTCGAGAAGATGCTCACCGACAACGGACAGCTTCTCGGACTCTATGCGCAGGCCTGGCAAGCGACGGGGGATGGGCTGTTTCGACGAATCGCGCGCGAGACAGCGGATTGGGTGCTGCGCGAGATGACTCATCCCGACGGCGGGTTCTTCACCTCGCTCGACGCCGACAGTGGCGGCGGCGAGGGGCGCTTCTACCTGTGGACGCCGGATGAGGTGCGGGCGGTTCTCGAGCCCCAGGAGGCGAGGCTGACCGAGTTGCGCTTCGGCCTGGATGAACGCGCCAACTTCGAGGGTCAATGGCATCTGCACGTCAACATGACGTTCTCGGAACTGGCGAAACGGCTGCAGATGCCCCGCGATGAGGTCGTCTCGACCTGGTCCAGCGCGCGCCGAAAACTCCTGACCGCGCGTGAGCGGCGCCTGCGGCCGGGGCGCGACGAGAAGATCCTCACCAGTGCCAATGCGCTAACCATCAGCGGCCTGGCGCGCGCCGGCCGTCTATTGGGCGAGCCGGACCTCGTGGACGCCAGTGATGGCGCGCTGCGCTTCCTCGCCCGCGAGCTGTGGCAGGACGAGCGACTGTATGCCAGCTGGCGTAATGGCGTCGCTGAGTTGACCGGCTACCTGGATGATTACGCCGACCTGCTCATGGCCCTGCTCGATCAGCTCGAGGCGCGATGGCGCGGCGAGTGGTTGGATTGGGCTTGCCAGTTGGGCGAGCAGTTGCTCGCGCATTTCGAGGACGACGAGCATGGCGGCTTCTTCCTCACCGCTGATGACCATGAGCGGCTCATCCATCGACCCAAACCGTATACGGATGACGCGCTGCCCTCGGGCAACGGCGTCGCGGCGACCGCGCTTGGGCGGCTGGGCCACCTGACGGGCCGGGCGCGATTCCTGCAGGCAGCGGAGCGCGCGGTCGAGGCCTCGCGAGGTTCGGTTGAGCGTGTACCCCACGCCCATGGGGCAGTCTTGAACGCCGCGGAGGAGGCTATGGAGCCGCCGGAGACGGTCATCATTCGTCCAGGTAGCGGCCACGAGACCAGCGACTGGCGCCATGCCGCGGAGCCTGGTTACGCGCCGCGGCGCCAGGTGTTCATCCTCGATGATCAAACAACGCGCCTGGGTGACCAACCCTTCCAGGGCGATGGCGCGTGGCTGTGCCGGGGTACCCATTGTCTGCCACCGGTGGAGCGCCCCGACGAGCTGCGGGAACAACTGGCGGCGTCGGCAGACGCCCAATAAAAAGAGCCGGCCCCGTCCGGGGCCGGCTCTTAGCAACGATCAGCCGCTGACTCGACCCAGCGGTAAGCCGCCTGCCGTTACAGCGGCGCGTTACTACCGAAGGCCGCCTCGTAGCGCTTACGCAGATCGTCCAGCGAGAACTTGTGGTTCTGCGTACCCGCGGTGGCCACCTTGATGGAGCCCATCAACGAGGCGAGCTGGCCCGTCTGCTGCCAGTCCCAGCCCTCGCCCAGGCCATGCAGGAGCCCAGCACGGAAGGCATCACCACAGCCAGTCGGATCGGTGACGGCCTCCGGCTTCGCCGCCGGGATCTCCAGACGCTCGCCGCCGGTAAAGATCCAGGAGCCCTCAGCACCGCGCGTCACCACCAACGCCTTGACGCGCTCAGCGATCTGCTCGAGCGACAGGCCGGTACGCTCCTGCATCAGGCGGGACTCGTAGTCGTTAACCGCGACCCACGTCGCCTGATCGACGAACTTGGTGAGCTCGTCACCGTCGAACATCGGCAGACCCTGGCCCGGGTCGAAGATGAACGGGATACCCGCCGCGACAAACTGCTCCGCGTGCTGGAGCATCGCGTCGCGGCCGTTGGGCGCGACGATCCCGACGGCGCCGGAGTAGTCGGTCGGCACGTTGATCTGATGGCCCTCGCCCATGGCACCCGGATGGAAGGCCGTAATCTGGTTATCGTCCAGGTCCGTGGTAATGAAGGCCTGGGCCGTATACTGGTCGTTGAGGGTCTTAACGTACGCCGTATTAATGCCGTGGCTGTTCAGCCACTCCATATACTTCTCGAAGTCGGAGCCGACGGTCGACAGCGGCACCCCCTCACTGCCGAGCAGACGGAGGTTATACGCGATATTGCCCGCGGTACCACCGAACTCGCGCCGCATCTCGGGCACCAGGAACGCCACGTTTAGGATATGGACCTGGTCCGGTAGGATGTGATTGGCGAAACGATCATTGAAGACCATGATCGTATCGAAGGCCATGGAGCCACTAATAACTGCGGTCATTATCGGTTCGTTCCTTTGTTGCTTGCGGGATGGGGCGCGGCGCCCTACAGCTCGCACCGTGTTGAGGGGCCGCTAATAATAGCGGCGCGGCCCGCCGGGGCGAGCCGCGCCGTCGCGCGATGGGCTAGATGCGACCGCCTAGGCGGCCGATTGGTCCCAGCGTAGATCGAGCTCGCGCGCCGCCTTGACGTCGTCCAATCGACGCACCGGCAGCGTGTAGGGCGCCCCCTGCACGAACTCCGGATCCGTCTTCGCCTCCTCCCGAATGGCGATCATCGCCTCGATGAAGCCATCCACCTCCGCTCGGGTTTCGGTCTCAGTCGGCTCGATCAGGAAGGCCTCCGGGACCAGGAGCGGGAAGTAGGCCGTAGGCGCATGCACCCCATAATCGAGCAGGCGCTTCGCGAAATCACCGGCGCCGCAGCCGTAGTTCTTGGCCTCGTGCTTGAGACTAACGATGAACTCGTGGCTGGCCCGCCGATCCGGATAGGCCACCTGGAAGCCCGCCTCGTGGAGGCGCCTCATCATGTAGTTGGCATTCAGCGTCGCGTGCTCGGCAACGCGCCGCATGCCGTTGCGTCCGAGCATGCGGGCGTAGACGTAGGCTCGCAGCAGCACGCCGACGTTGCCGCCGAACGCCGACAGACGCCCAATCGACTTCGGGATATCGGCCTCGGCGAGCCAACGGAACTGATCACCCTGGCGCCCGACGCACGGGATCGGGCGATGCTCCTTGAGGCGCTCGCCGACACCGATAGCACCAGCTCCTGGGCCACCCCCGCCATGGGGCGTCGAGAAGGTCTTATGTAGGTTCATATGGATGACGTCAAAGCCCATATCGCCCGGCCGGGCCTTGCCCAGGATGGCATTGAGGTTGGCACCGTCGTAGTAGAGCAGGCCACCCGCCTCGTGGACCATATCCGCGATCTCGCGGATATGGCGCTCAAATACACCGGCGGTCGATGGGTTGGTCAACATGATGCCCGCCGTCTGCGGCCCAAGTGCCTCCTTGAGGCTATCCATATCGACGTTGCCCTCGGGCCCGGTCGGGATCTCGCGCACATTAAAGCCGCACATCACCGCCGTCGCCGGATTGGTGCCGTGAGCGGCGTCCGGCACGATGATCTCGGTGCGCTCGTGATCGCCGCGCGCCTGATGGTAGGCCCGTATCATGGCGACGCCGGAAAACTCGCCCTGCGCACCGGCCATGGGAGCCAGCGACACCTCGCTCATGCCCGTGACGTCCGCGAGGATCTCCTGGAGCTCCCACAGGCAACGCAGAACACCCTGCCCGAACTGATCCGGCGCATAGGGGTGACGGCCCAGGAATGCAGGCTGCATGGCCAGGCTGTTACACGCCCGCGGGTTGTACTTCATGGTACACGAGCCCAGCGGATAGAAATTCGTGTCGATGGCGAAATTGGTCTGTGACAGTCGGGTATAGTGCCGAACCACCTGGAGCTCGGAGACCTCCGGCAGTGCCGCGCGCTCACGGCGGCGGAACTGCTCCGGCAGATCGGTGAGCTCCTCGCGCTGCTGCGGCCCTTGGGCACGGGCCCAACGCCCCTCACGACCCTGTTCGAAAATCAGCATGACTTACCTCCTCGACATCCCGTTACTGGGACGTGTTCGATTCAATTCAGCGCCGCTAGTGCCGCGTCGTAGTCCGGCTCATCACCGATCTCGCCCACCAACTCGGTGTGTACGACCTCGTTGTTCTGATCCAGAACCACCACGGCGCGGGCGTTTATACCCGCCATGGGCCCATCGGCCTGGAGGATCCCGTAGTCGTGGCCGAATTGCCGGTCGCGCATCATGGACAGCGTGACCGCGCCATCAATCCCCTTGGTCTCGCAGAAGCGTTGCTGCGCGAAGGGCAGATCGGCGGAGATGGTCAACACGACCGTGTCCGCCAGGCCCCCGGCGCGCTCATTGAACTGCCGCGCCGAGTTAGCACACACCGGGGTATCCAGACTGGGCACGATGTTCAGCACCTTGTACTGGCCATCGAAATCCGCGAGGGTCGCATCGCTCAGATCGCCCCGCGTAAGGCTGAAGTCCGGCGCCTTAGTACCGACCGCGGGTAGTTGCCCCACGGTATGGATCGGGGTGCCGTCGAGTGTGACGGTTGCCATAAGATACTCCTTGATTCAGGCGCGAACCGCTTGGGCCACGGCCCGCTTGAGCGCACCCGCATAGGCCTCGATGTCCGCGTCGGTCCGCTTCTCGGTGGCGCAGACCAACAACGACGGGCCGAGCTCGGGGTAGTCCTCGTCCAATCGATAGCCACCGAGGATGCCCTCAGCGGCCAAGGCATCGAGAACCGGCGCCGAAGCCACCGGTAATCGCACCGCCGCCTCATGGAATACGGGCCCGTCGAAGCACGGCTCGACACCGTCGATCGCGGTCAGGGCATCCACGAGACGCTTGGTATTGGCGTGACTGCTGCCGGCGACTCGTTCCAGGCCTTCGGCACCGAGCAGGCTCATGTAGATGGTCGCCGCTGTGACCATCAGCCCCTGATTGGTACAGATATTAGAGGTCGCCTTGGAGCGGCGGATGTGCTGCTCACGCGGCTGAAGGGTCAGCGTATAGCCCTCTCGCCCCTCCATGTCCTGGGTCTTACCGATTAGCCGCCCCGGCATCTGGCGCACCAGCTTTTGGCGACAGGCCAGGTAACCGAAGTACGGGCCGCCCGACGACAGTGGGATGCCGAGGGGTTGGCCATCGCCACAGGCAATATCGGCGCCCTGCTCGCCCCACTCGCCCGGCGGCTGCATCACCGCCAGCGCCACGGGATTAGCCACGCCGATCAGCAGCGCCCCCTGCTTGTGCGCCCAGTCGGTAATGGCGTCCACATCCTCAAGGCGGCCGAAGAAGTTCGGCTGCTGAACCACTACCGCCGCAATGTCCTCGCCATACCAGGCCTCATAGGCCGAGGTATCGAGCGCGCCACTGGCGTGATCGTAATCCACCATCTCCAGGCTGAGGCCCTGGTTGTTGACGATCGTCTCGACCACGAGGCGGTAATAAGGGTGGAGTGTGCGCGGCATCAGGATGCGCTTACTCTTCGCACGGCGGTTGGAGCGCACCGCCATCAGGACGGCCTCCGCCAACGCGGTCGCGCCGTCATAGAGGGAGGCGTTGGAGACCTCCATCCCGGTGAGCCCGCACATCATGGTCTGATACTCGTAGACCAGCTGCAGGGTACCCTGGGAGGCCTCGGCCTGATACGGCGTGTACGCACTGTAGTACTCGCCGCGGGTCGTTAGTTCCCAGACGGCCGCGGGGATGTGATGGTCATAGGCCCCGGCGCCAACGAAGCACAGTGGCTGTTCATCCTCGCTGGCGCGATCCTGCATTAGGCGGGTGATCTCCATCTCGCCCACGGTCTCCGGAACCTGCTCCAACTTGACGTTGCGCAGTGACTCCGGGATCTCCTCGAACAGCGCATTAATGTCGCTCGCCCCAACGGCGGCAAGCATCTCGCGCACTTCGTTTTCGCTATGCGGTATGAACGGCATGGTTCTCCCTTTCGGCGTCCAGCGCCGTGTGACAGATCAATCAGCCTCGGCCAGCACGTCGCTGTAGCTGTCGGCATCGTGGAGGCCGGAGAGGTCGGCATCGGCACCGAGCCGGACCTTCATGATCCAGCCGTCACCGTACGGGTCGTTGTTGACGAGCTCGGGCTCGTCTTCGAGCCGCTCGTTAACCTCCACGACCTCGCCACTGATGGGCGCGTAAATGTCAGAGGCTGCCTTAACAGACTCCACCACGGCGCAGGCAGTTCCCACGTCGAGCGAATCGCCCTCAGCGGGGGGATCCACGAATACTAGATCCCCGAGCGATTCCTGGGCGTGATCGGTGATCCCCACCGTGACCGTGCCCTCTTCTTCTGCGCGGATCCACTCGTGGGACGAGGTATACTTGAGTTCGGCCGGAATGTTGCTCATTGGCGACGGATTCCTCTTTATAGTTCGATTCGCGCCTTACCCTGGCGCACAAAGGGTGGTTGAACGATGCGTACGGGGATATCGCGACCGCGGATTTGAGCCGCCGCCGGCTCCCCGAAGCCTTCGGGTACACGGGCCAGGCCGATGGCGCGGCCTAGTGTGGGCGAGTAGCTACCGCTCGTGAGCTCACCTTCTTGGTTGCCATCGCTGACCGCCTGGTGGGGGCGCAGCACGCCTCGGCCCTCAAGCACCAGACCCACGAAACGAGCGCCGACACCCCGACTGCGCTGCGCCACCAAGGCCTCGCGCCCGATGAATTCACGCTCGGCCGGCTCCATGGCAACGGTCCATCCCAAACCGCATTCCAGCGGCGTGGTCTGCTCATCCATATCCTGGCCGTACAGATTCAGCCCCGCCTCTAGGCGCAGCGTATCGCGCGCGCCCAGCCCGGCCGGCGTAACCCCGGCCTCACGCAGGCCTTGCCAGAACGCCACGACCTCGTCGGCGGGTACAATGATCTCGTAGCCATCCTCACCGGTATAGCCGGTACGCCCCAGGAACCAGTCGCCCTGCCACGTCGCGGCGAACGGCTTGAGCGCCGCTGTCGCGTCCGCCAGCGCACCCGGCAGGCAGCCGTGCGCGAATTCGCGTGCCTGCGGTCCCTGCACAGCGACCATGGCCAGGTCATCACGCCAATCAACACGAACATCGAACGCCGCCGCGTGCTCGCGAATCCAGGCGACGTCTTTATCCTGCGTGGCGGCATTCACCACCGTGCGGTAGTGACTCGGCGACACGCGATAGACGATTAGATCGTCCAGGATGCCACCGTCATGCTTGAGCAGGCAGGTATAAAGCGCCCGCCCATCACCGGCCAAGCGCGCCACGTCGTTGGCGAGCAGATAGCGCGTGAACGACGTGGCGTGCTCGCCGCTGATATCCACGACCCCCATGTGGGAGACATCGAACATGCCGGCCGACTGGCGCACGGCATGGTGCTCCTCGATCTGCGAGGCGTACTGGATGGGCATATCCCATCCCGCGAAATCAACGATCCGCGCCCCGTCGGCCGTGTGCTCCTCGAACAGCGGCGTGCGAAAACCCATGAATCCACCGAAGGCTGGTAGGTGATACAGCGAACCCCTCGGCGCTAGGCGACCGCCTGGGGGGAACATGTCAACAATCAATACGATAATATACCGATTATCCGACTCGAACCCAAACGGCTTCGCCTTAGCGACGCCAGTCCACACGGGTGGCCGCCTAACCAGGGCTGACTGCGAGAGGCCGTTGGGGGAGCGCGACGGCGGTTCCTTACCCGCTCATCGCCCGCTCCATAAAGCAGCGCCTCAGCCAGGTCGACTCGCGAGTCAGCGCGAAGCCACTCCGGCGCAGTGCCCGGCGCCACGGCTCGTCGGTGCCGAACCCCCAATGGAAGGCGTCCATGGCGCACTGCATGCGGTCATTGGCCTCGCGCCGCGAGCGCTCGTAGCGACGCAACGCCAACCGGTCCGCCGGGTCTCTTCCGCGCGCAACGGCATTGCCGAGGGTCGCGCTCAAGGCCCGTGCATCGGCGATGCCGAGGTTCGCGCCCTGGCCCGCCAGTGGGTGGATCACATGCGCGGCGTCGCCCACCAAGGCGACACGCCCGGCGCTGTAGCGTGCGGCGCGAACCCGGCGCAACGGGAAGCGACCGGGCTCGCCGAGTGATGCGATACCGCCAAGCCAACCATCGGCCGCTGCCTCGAGCTCCGCGCCGAAGGCGTCAGTAGGCAGGTCTAACAAGCGGTCGGCCTCGGCTTCTGGGCGCGACCACACGACAGCCGCATGACGCTCGCCCAGGGGCAGGTAGGCCAACGGTCCGCCTGGCATGAAGCGCTGTCGGGCCACGCCGCCGTGGCCCCGATGCCCCTCGATCACGCTGACCACCGCTGCTTGCTCGTAGTCCCCGGTCGCGACCGGGATACCCGCGAGCTGGCGGATCGGTGAGGCCCCTCCATCCGCCGCGACTAACAGCCGCGCGGACAGCCAGCGGCCGTCATCCAGTAGCAGCTCGAGCCGGTCCGCATGGGTCTGCCAGTCGCTGACGCTCACCGGGTGGCAGCGCCGCACACCGGCTTGCTCGGCCGCTGCGGCGGCACCTGCCACCAGCAGCTCGCTCTCAACGATATGGGACAGATGCGAGGCCCCGCTATCGGCGGCGTCGAAGGCCACGCTCGGGCCATCATGGCCATCAACGGCCTCGACGCGCCGCACGGGCGTCGCACGCCACGCCTCGATCCGTCCCCAGGCGCCGAGTTGGTCGAGCCAATCCTCGCTAGCGCGATTGAGCGACGTAACCTGGCGTCGGTACGCCTGCGCCTGCCATTGGGGCGCCGGCTGACGGTCCAGCACGGTCACCGACAGGCCACAGCGGGCCAGCCCGGTAGCCACCGTCAGGCCGATCAAGCCACCGCCTTGGATCACAACATCGGCTGTCACAGATTAGGTCTCGCTGCGCTCCGTAAGGTCGATACCACGCATGAGCCGCGGCAGCCAACCGTGTCGGCCCATGGCGCGCTGAACCAGCTCGCGGCGCAGCGGCGGTATGGCATCGAGCCCCAGTAGCGCGACATCGCGCGCGGCGCTGACCCCCGGCAGGGCATTCGAGAAGCCGCGCACCAACAGATCGGTAAAACCGAAGACACGCTGGTAGTCCCGCCGTCGCCGAGCCGCGTAGTCATGCAGCAAGGCAGGGGCACCGATATCGTGCTCGCGGGCATCCGCGAGGCACTCCGCCAACGTCGCGATATCGCGCAACGAGAGGTTGAGCCCCTGACCGGCCACGGGATGCAGGGTATGCGCCGCGTTGCCGACAACCACCGCCCGCCGCCCTACCACGCGCTCGGCGGCGAGGGCGCTCAGAGGATAGAGGTGGCGCTGCCCCACGGCCTGGAGGCGCCCCAGTCGGTGGCCGAACTGCTCCTGGAGCACCTCCAGGAACTCGGCGTCCGTAGCCGCGCGCATGGCCTGGGCCCGCTCGGGGGACATCGCCCAGACCAGGGACACACCGTCCTCGGCGGGCAACACCGCCAGGGGCCCTTGCCGGCCGAAGCGCTCCCAGGCGCAGCCCTCGTGGTGGCGCTCGGTGGCTACCTTCGCCACGATAGCGCTTTGATGGTAGGAGCGCTCGCGTTGCCCGATGCCCAGTGCCGCGCGCGTGGGAGATCCCGCCCCCTCAGCCACGACCAACAGCTGCGCCCGTATCATGGTCTCAGACGCCGCGCCGTCGACGAGCACCGTCACGCCGGTATCGTCCGGCATGACGGCAGTCACATGTGCCGGCTGATACCGCGTGACGGACGGCGCCGCCGCTAGCAGGGGGGTCAACGCGGCACCGATGACGTGATTGGGCACCACCCACCCCAACGCCGGCAGCCCCTCCTCGCTGGCGCGCATGCGCATGAATCCGAAGCGGCCCTGGTCCGAGACACGGATCTCGTGCAGTGGGTTGGCCCGTGGCGCCATCGCCGGCCATGCACCCAGAGCCTCAAAGAATCGTCGCGATGCCGGCGCGAGAGCGGTGTGACGCTCGTCGAAACTGGCCGGCTCGGTCGTCGCGGCGGATGATGCCTCAACCACGACGATATCCAGCCCGGTCTGGGCGAGCGCGAGCGCTAGGCTGGCGCCGACCAGGCCGCCGCCGGCGATGACCACATCGGCCTGCCTCATGACTTCATCAGGGCCTCAATATCGTCGACCTGCTTGGGGGCAATGGCGCTGCCCAATACCTCGCTGCCCGTGTTGGTGACGGCAACATCATCTTCGATACGAACGCCGATACCCCGGAAGCGTTCCGGCACATCGGGGCTGTCGGGCGGGATATAGAGGCCGGGCTCGATAGTCATCACCTGGCCCGGCTCCAGCTGACGCCAATGGCCATCCACCCGATAGTCACCCACATCATGGACATCCATACCCAGCCAATGCCCCGTACGGTGCATAAAAAAGCGCCGGTAGTCGCCGCTCTCGATGATGGCCTCCGCGTTACCGCTCAACACCCCTAGCTCCAGCATGCCATCGACCAACACGCGTGTCGCCGCTTCATGCGGCCGGTTCCAGTGATTATCGGGGTGCACGGCCTCGATCGCCGCCTCCTGGGCACGAAGCACGACCTCGTAGAGCGACCGTTGCGGCTCACTGAAACGCCCGCTGACGGGGAAGGTGCGCGTAATATCCGAGGCGTAGTTGCCTAGCTCGACACCGGCATCGATGAGAACCAGGTCACCGTGGCACAACAAGGCATCATTGGTGATGTAGTGCAAGGTGCAGGCGTTGGCGCCGCCGCCGACGATGGGCGGATAGGCAGGCCAGCCGTTATGGGCCCGAAACCGATGCTGGAACAGGGCCTCCAGCTCATACTCGGCCATGCCCGGACGCACCTGCCGCATGGCCTCACAGTGGGCATCGTGCGAGATCTGCGCCGCGCGGCGCATGGTCGTGAGCTCGCCGCGACTCTTGCTGAGCCGCATCTCGTGGAGCAACGGCTGGAGCGCGACGTACTCCCCGGGTGGACCGGCGCTGCGGCCGGCACGCACCTGATTGATCCAGCCGAACAGCCGCTGATCGAACGTGGAATCGGCGCCCATGTTGCCGTAGACCCGCGAGCGCCCCTCGAGCAGCCCCGGGACGATGTCGTCGATATCGCTGATGGGGAAGGCGTCGTCGGCGCCGTACTCGGATACGGCACGCTCCTGACCGACGGTGGCCCCCTCCCAGACCTCGCGCGCCGGGTCCCGCTCGCGGCAGAACAGCAGGAACTGGCCCTGCTCGCGGCCCGGCGCCAGGACGGCAACGGCGTCCGATTCACCGAACCCGGTCAGATACCAAAAATCGCTGTCCTGACGATACGGGTGGAAGACGTCGCGATTGCGGCGGCGTTCGGGAGCGGCCGGCAACAGCGCGATACCCTCGTCACCCATAAGCCGCATCAGCTCGTCGCGACGGCGATGATACTCATTCACTGCCATCGGCGCCCCCTACATCGCCAGCATCCGGTGATCCAGGCGATTCCATGGCCCCGCCTGGGGCCGCCCGCGACGGTGCGACCAGTCCCTCGCGCACTAGCAACGCCCCCGTTCGCACGTACTCCACGAGTTCGGTATAGGCGGCCTCACCCTCATCACCCATGTCGGATTCGGTATCGACGCGCGCGATCTCGCTGAAATCATTAACGACCTCGCCCGCCTCACGCGGCAGTTCGCTACGCGAGCTCAAACCGCCCAGGCCCAAACCGAAGACGTAGCCCTCGCACCAGGCCCCCAGCGCCCCGGCGCGTTCCGGTAGCGGCGCCTCATCGTCGGGTAGCAGCGGCGTGAAGCTCATGCTGTCATCGCCGAAGCCGCGGCGCGTGCTGTCGTCGAGCTCGGTGAGCACCTCCAGGCAGGTACGCGCTGGCTCGCCCTTGGGCTCGGTGTTGGCCAGAACCTCGGCGATCCAGCGCGCTTGGTCGACCTGGGAAGGGGTCGAGAGCATACCGCACAGCATGCCCTGGGCCTCAGCGGCAGTCACCTCAGCGCCGACATCGGCGAGGGCGGTGGCGAGGCGATTGTATTGATCGGTTTCGGACATGATGGGCTCAACGAACCTTGGAATGATCCCGTATCCTATCAGGCGAGGGAGTCACGGTCGTTGACCGGGTCGCATCCCGATCCTACAGTTAAGCGGAATCTCTAAGGGGCGGCCAAGTGACTGATTCCGTTAGCGAGCAGATCGCGGTCCTCGAGAAGCGAGTAGACGACCTCGTTCGCCTGTGCGATCAGCTGCGTGAGGAGAATCGCATTCTGCGCGAGTCCCAGGAGTCGCTGAACGCGGAACGAGCGGCGCTACTAGAGAAAAATGAAAAGGCACGCTCGCGTATTGAGGCCATGATTAGCCGCCTCAAGGCCATGGAACAGGGCTAGCAGCGCCAGCCGAACGCAACAGAGGGCCGCAATGGCAGAGCCGGTGAAAGTGCACATACTCGATCGGGAGTTCCTGGTGGCCTGTCCGGACGATGAGCGCGCCGGCCTCATGCAGTCGGCTGACCTGCTGGATCAGCGCATGCGCGAGATCCGGGCTAATAACAAGGTCATGGGCGTTGACCGGATCGCCATCACCGCCGCGCTCAACCTGACCCATGAGTTGTTGCAGACGCAGCAGCAGGCCGAGGTCAGCGAGGCCGTGGGTGACCGGCTCGAACGGCTCAACGAGCGCCTCAGCAGCTGCCTTGAAGGCAGCGAGGGCAACTCGAATCCGCGCGAATCGTAACTGGACGGCGGGGCGCGGGCTGGGGCATGATGAACGCTCGACATCCCCTGCGGTGATCGATGTCGGGCTAAAGTTTCTTGAGCCGACAACTACTCGCCTCGGGGGCATTAGCGTGACGGCACTGGTGTGCAGGTCCGCCTTCGAGCGGAAAGCCTAAAGGGTCGCCCGTCGCCCCCACCTGAACCTCACGGTTCAAGGGCGGTGCCCGTACGACGCCAATGCGGGGGGTGTCCTACCGAACACGACTCAAGGGCCAGCCATGAACTCGCGCTCCGATATCCGTCGAAGCATGCGGGCTGGCCGGCGCGCGGTGCCGCCCCGGCAGCGGCGTGCGGCCGGGATCGCCTTAATGCACTCGGCGATCCGATTGCCCATGTGGCGTTGGGCGCGTCGGGTCGCCATCTACCGACCGGCCGATGGCGAGATCGACACCACGCCACTGGCGCGCGAGGCGCGCCGATGCAATAAGCAGCTCTACCTCCCCGTTGTCGACGGTCACAAGCTGCGCTTTCGGCGCTGGCAGCCGCAGCAGACCATGGCCCCTAATCGCTTCGGCATCCCCGAGCCACCCCGTGCGGCACCCGAGTGCCCGACGCGCTGGCTGGATCTGGTTATCATGCCGCTGGTGGCATTCGATGGCGCCGGGAACCGCCTCGGCATGGGGGGCGGCTTCTACGACCACACGTTTGCCTTCCGCCACCGCCATCCGCGTTGGCGCCATCCGCGCCTGGTAGGGGCAGCTTTCGGTTTGCAGCAGGCCGAGGCCCTGCCAACCCGCCCCTGGGATGTGCCGCTGGATGCCGTGATCACAGACACAGGCGTGGTACGACCACAGCCCCAAACCGAGGGAAAGCCGGCATGAATTACTGGCTTATGAAGTCGGAACCGGCCGAATTCAGTATCGATGACCTGGCGGCTCAGCCGAAGCAGACGGATCACTGGGACGGCGTGCGTAACTATCAGGTACGCAACATGATGCGCGACCAGATGGCGGTCGGCGATCAGGCCCTGTTCTACCACTCCAATGCCAAGCCGCCCGGCGTCGCAGGGATCGTCGAGGTGGTCCGCGAGGGCTATCCGGATCATACCGCGTTCGATCCGGACGACCCGCATTACGACCCCAAGAGCGATCGCGACAATCCACGCTGGTATATGGTGGATGTTCAGCTGGTGCGCCGATTCCAGCGCCTCATCCCGCTCAACGAGCTCAAGGCCAACCCAGATCTGGCGGACATGCCGCTGGTCAAGAAGGGCAATCGACTCTCGGTCATGCCCGTTGACGAGGAGCAGTGGCGAGCCATTCTCGCCATGGAAGACAGCGGCGAATAACCCCCGGTTACAGGTCTTGCCGCGGCAGCCCCTTACTGTAAACGCGGGAGTTACGACGATAGTTGTAGAGCTCCCGCCGACCAACCGGCAGCTCGGTCAAGCTAGCTGGCGCGAAGCCGCGCTCTTGGAACCAGTGAGGCGCCCGCGTAGTGAGCACGAATAGCCGATCGAGCCCTTGGGAACGCGCCGATGCCTCCATGCGTTCGAGGATGCGCTCGCCCCGCCCCGAGCCGCGGTAATCCGGGTGGACCACGACGCAGGCCAACTCCCCTGAGCGACTATCACCCAACGGATACAACGCCGCGCACGCCACGACGGTGCCTTCGCGCTCCATGACCAGGAAGCGATCGATCTCGGTCTCTAGCAGCTCGCGCGAGCGCCGCACCAGCACGCCCTCGCGTTCCAAGGGCTCGATGAGCTCAAGGATCCCGCCGACATCGTCGACCGTCGCCGAGCGCAGGCGCTCGAACGAATGCGCGGTCACCAGCGTACCCACGCCATCGCGCGTGAAAAGCTCCATTAGCAGCACGCCATCACGGCGACGCGCAAGGAAATGGACCCGGCTCACACCCCGATGGCAGGCATCGATGGCCAGCCTGAGAACCCGTTTGCGATCGGCCATCTCGTCGTGCTCGCGCCCCAGGTAGCTGCGGGCCTGTTCCGTCGTCATCTCGCGCACCAGGCCACCGTCGGCGTCGCGCAGTCCGTCTTCATCGCGCAACAAGAGCAGCTTCTCCGCCCCAAGACCACTGGCAATCGACAGGGCCACGTCCTCGCGGGAGCAGTTGAATGCCTCGCCGGTAGGCGAATACCCGACCGGCGAGGCGATCACCACCGCGCCATCGTCGAGGCGCTGCCTCAATGCCTGGTGATCGATCCGACGCACCTCGCCGGTATGCAGATAGTCAGTGCCATCGCGCACGCCAATGGGACGCGCCGTAACCAGGTTACCCGAGGCGACGCGCACGCGAAGGCCTGCCATCGGAGAATTCGCTAACCCCATCGACAGCAGCGCCTCGAACTCCATGCGTACACTGCCCACGGCCTGCTTAACACAGGCCATGGCGGGTTCGTCGGTTATTCGCAGACCCTCCTGATAGCGAGGCTCCAGCCCCTTGTCCTGCAGGCAGGCATCGATCTGTGGCCTAGCCCCGGGCACGAGCACCAGCCGAATGCCCAGTGTATTCAATAGGGCCAGATCGTGGACGAGCGCCGGCAGGTTGCCCTCATTGAGGATCTCACCACCCACCGCAATGACGAAGGTGGCGCCGCGATGGGCATGGATATAGGGCGAGCTCTGCCGAAACCAGCCCACGAGGCGCTGTAGCTCGGGATCCGTCATGGCCGCTCTACCCTTGGCACAGCCGTGGCTGCTGAGGCGTGTTGGCTCACTGAGTTGGCCTCCCGAACGCTAGAGATGCTAGAGGGGATGACTACGGCCGCGCCTGGGACCGCGAACGCGACCCAACAGCAGCCCGACAATCAGCCCGAGCCCGAGCACGCCGGCACCCACAAGGAACCATTCCTGGCGATTCTGCCCCGTGAGCCCCTCGACCCGATTGGTTAGCTCCTGAATACGGCGGTTGAGGTCCACCTTCGACTTCTTGAGCCGCCTATTCTCCTCGGCAAGCTCAAGACCGCGACTGGCCTGCTCCACCTGGGAAGCCAGCTTATCCCGCTCGGACTCCATGGCCTCGAGGCGCTCGGACACGTTATCCCGCTCATCACGAACCCGCTTGAGCCGCGACTCAAGCGCCAGGATGCGCTCACGGGCCTCGGTGAGCTCACTTTTCAGTCCCGGCAGGCGTTCGGCAGCCGGCGCCTCCGAGCTGACGTATTGCGCGGGTAGCCAGCCGGTTTGCCCGTTCTCCGTACGAACCCGCGTCCAGCCGCCACGCTCGGCCAGAACGCTCAGTCCCGTGCCGGCCGGTATTCGTTGGGTAATACGGTAGTCGTTGCCAGCCCCCGTGCGTAGATTGACCCGTAGCTCATCGGTAACGTAGTGGCTCGACTGGGCGAACCCGCCCTGGCTAACAACCAGCAGGACGAGCACGGTAGTAAGCCGGCATAACAATGGCACAAGGCGCTCCTCATCGAGGTGACCCAACGGTCGTTATCGCACAGTCACCGGTCGAGCGTGCTAAGCTCCCGTTTTGACGCTGCTGAACGCACCAGTTTAGCCCAGCCGACGTCCTGGCAAAACAGGCAAATGCGGGTAGCGAGCAGGGCGCTACCACCTGCCCGTCATAATGAGGCCTGGCATGCTGACCTACCCAGCAATCGACCCGGTGGCTATTGCCGTCGGCCCGGTGGCGGTCCACTGGTATGGGCTGATGTACGCCATCGGTTTTGTTAGCGGCTGGTGGCTGGGCCGGCGCCGCGCCCACCAGCCCTGGCGTCCGGTCACGCCCGTCCAGATGGAAGACCTGGTGCTCTACGTCGCCATCGGTGTCGTCATCGGCGGGCGAATCGGTTACATGCTGTTCTACGGCTGGCAGCGACTGGCCGATAACCCATTGAGCCTGTTCATGATCTGGCAGGGCGGGATGTCCTTCCACGGGGGACTACTCGGCGTCACCCTCGTGCTCATCTGGTACGCGCGCCGGCTCGGGCGGCCATTACTTGAGCTGGTCGACTTCGTCGCCCCGCTGGTACCCATTGGCCTGGGCGCCGGGCGGCTCGGCAACTTCATTAACGGCGAGCTCTGGGGTACTCGCACGGATCTACCGTGGGGCATGGTCTATCCGCCGCTGGGCCCGCATCCGCGCCACCCGTCGATGCTCTACGAATGCCTCCTTGAGGGCGTGGTGCTATTCATCGTCGTCTACCTCTTCAGCCGACGGCCCCGGCCGATCGGGTCCGTGGCTGGGCTATTCCTGCTCGGCTACGGGCTAGCGCGCTTCCTAGTAGAGTTTGTTCGCCTGCCCGATGATCACATCGGCTACCTGGCCTTCGGCTGGCTTACCATGGGCCATGCCCTCACCATCCCCATGATCGTGGGCGGCGCCACGCTTACAGCGCTCGCCTACCACTGGTACCGGCTGCCTGGTCATCGCGACCAAGAGGCCGGAGCAACCGACTAGCGAGCCAACTGATGCGGCAATACCTCGACCTGTTGAGCCACGTCCGACACCACGGGACCCCGAAGGCCGACCGCACAGGGACCGGGACGCTATCCGTTTTCGGCTGGCAAAGCCGCTACGATCTGAGCCAAGGCTTTCCCGTTGTCACCACCAAGAAGCTGCACCTGCGCGCCATCATCCATGAGTTGCTGTGGTTCCTGAGCGGCGACAGTAATACCCGCTACCTCAATGAGCGCAACGTCCATATCTGGGACGAGTGGGCTGACGACAATGGCGAACTCGGGCCCATCTACGGCGTCCAGTGGCGCTCCTGGCCCGCCCCCGACGGCCGCGAGATCGACCAGATCAGCCAGCTCATCCATCAGCTACGCCACGACCCCGACTCACGACGCCACATTGTCAGCGCCTGGAATGTCGGCCAGCTCGATGCCATGCAGCTACCGCCCTGCCATGCCCTATTTCAGTTCTATGTCGCCGACGGCCGCCTCTCCTGCCAGCTCTATCAGCGCAGCGGGGACCTGTTCCTGGGGGTGCCCTTCAACATCGCGTCGTATGCCTTACTGACCCATATGGTTGCTCAGGTTACGGGCCTCCAGCCGGGCGAGTTCATCCACACACTCGGCGACGCGCACCTCTATCGCAATCACCTGGACCAGGCCGACCGCCAGCTCGCGCGTACGCCGACAGCACTTCCCACGCTGCGACTCAACCCGAGCGTCGATTCCTTGTTCGATTTCCGCTACGAGGATATCGGGCTCGAGGGCTATGATCCCCATCCACCCATCAAGGCCCCGATTGCGGTATGAACAGGGTTAGTGACCGGCCCGTTATTGCCATGATCGCTGCCATGGACCGCAACCGGGTCATTGGCGCCAACGGCGGCCTACCGTGGCATCTACCGGCCGATATGCGGCACTTCGTGCAAACAACACGCGGCAAGCCCGTAATCATGGGCCGGCGCAACTATGAGGATATCGGGGGTGCGCTCCCCAACCGTCACAACGTCATCCTGACGCGCGACCCATCGTACCCCGCCACCGGCTGCACGGTTGCTACCAAAGCGACCGAGGCTATAGCCGCGGCCGGCTCGGCCGACGAGATCATGGTCATTGGCGGCGAGCAGATCTATCGGCTGTTCTTGCCCGAGAGTCAACGGCTCTATCTGACGTACGTCGATGCGGCCATCGGTGGGGATACCTACTTCCCGGCTCTGGCGGTTGACGAATGGCATGAAACCAAGCGCGAGCACCGGCGTCCGGACGATCGGAACGGCTACGCCATGACCTTTGTCACCTTGGAGCGCGACGGCTAACGTCACTGGCCAGGGGACGCTGAACCATCAGCACGACCCTGTCGCCGTTCTGGCGTCATCAGCCTTGGTGTGACGGATGATGGCCGTTCACGGCGAGGCTCGCCTTGCCACAAGGCCGCCGTAGCCCGCGGAGCCCCGCAAGCATTCCTCAGCGTTTCCTTCGGCCACCTCGGTGGGCCATTGCAGACGTATCTGGGTTAACCTATGCTGCCAGCTTTAATTAGCCGATGAGGATGGGCTGATGCAGCGCGCTCGCCTTGCCGCCACCCTGTTGCTGGTTCTGCTATTGCATGGCTGCGGCACCTTCGGGTTGGGCGGTTCGGAGGACTCGGACTCGAAGAGTAGCGAATCGGACACGACGTCCGAGAAAGGCGCTGAGTCCGACAGTGATCCACGCTCCGAGGATGCAAAAGCCGATAAGCGGGTGGTCCTCCCGGATAGCGAGGGCGAAGGCGATAGCGACCTGCTGTCCGGCATATTCGGCAGTGATGAGCCAGCCTCCCAGGCCAACCGCGCCGAGACGGCCAAGCTCCGCCAGGACATAGCCCGCCTCCAGGCCTCGATGCAGGATCGCCAGCCGCAACGACAGCCAACGCGCACCGCTGATCGAACAGGCCCGGGCATTGGCGTGGTCTTCCCGAAAGGGGCGGCATTACGGGCCCCCATGCTGAGCGCCCTTAACCGGGCCGCCGGCAGCTTCCCGATGCGCGTCATGTCACCGGGCGACGTAAGGCCTGTACTCGATTCCTATGGCTGCCGTGCGGCAGCCCCACAGGATTGCCTGAGCGCCTTGGCCGTCCAGCCGGGGGCCCGCCTACTGGCGGTCGTCGAGCCATTGCCCGCGACTAAGGACCAAGAGCGTCGCATCCGTTTCCGTTTCTACGACACCGACCTGGGCTTGCGCTACGACCCAGTCACCCTGGCGCTACCGCGCGGTAACGCGGATACCGAGAGCCAGAGCTGGATCGCGGCGGCTGATGCGGTCCTAATCCACGCCCAGGATCATCTCCAGCTGACTCCGACCATCGTTCATGCCGTCAAGGCTGAGGGCGACACGGTCTATTTGAATCAAGGTAAGGCGGCTAATCTCGCCAAGGGCAGTCGGCTCACCGTCCATGGTGACGGGCGTCTCGTACGCGGGGCCGCTGACCTACCCGTCACGTGGATCCCCGGCAACAAGCGCGGCATGGTCGAGATCACGCGCGTTAGCAATTCGGGGCGTGCCATTGGCCGTGTCATAGAGGGGGAGGCGCCGGAACCGTCTGACTTCCTTATACCAGCCGACAGGGATCAAGGCTGAGGCCAACGGCCGCGGCGGAGCGTGCTCGCTCTCAAGGGAACACTAAACCGTTCGCGCCTGGTTTAGTGTTCCCTACGGCCTAGAACGAGACAAACCAGGCGCTAAGCGCATCGGCCGCATCAACGAGGATAGAGGCGGGGTGAGACCACCGCCCTGTAGGGATGGCAGCAGTTAGGCCTGCCACGACGACTCGCACCTGGCCGGCAGGCTATCCCGCCCCTTCGTCGCCGAGGTCAGCCCGAGCGCTTCATGGATTCGAAGAACTCGGCGTTGGTCTTGGTATCCTTGAGCTTATCCAACAGGAACTCGATCGCCGCGAGTTCGTCCATGGGGTGGAGCAGCTTGCGCAGTATCCAGACCTTCTGGAGCTCGTCCTGCGTCATCAATAGCTCCTCACGCCGGGTGCCCGAGCGATTGATGTTAATCGCCGGATAGATCCGTTTCTCGGAGATCCGGCGATCCATGTGGATCTCCATATTCCCCGTTCCCTTGAATTCCTCGTAGATGACGTCATCCATGCGCGAACCGGTCTCGACCAGGGCCGTCGAGATGACGGATAGGCTACCGCCCTCCTCGACGTTTCGCGCCGCGCCGAAGAATCGCTTGGGCCGATGCAGGGCGTTGGCATCGACACCGCCGGTGAGCACCTTACCCGAGGAGGGGATAACCGTGTTGTAGGCCCGGGCCAACCGGGTAATCGAATCCAGCAGGACGACCACGTCCTGACGATGCTCGACCAGCCGTTTGGCCTTTTCGATGACCATCTCGGCCACCTGGACATGGCGATTGGCCGGCTCATCGAAGGTGGATGAGACAACCTCGCCACGCACGGTCCGCTGCATCTCCGTCACCTCCTCCGGCCGCTCATCAATGAGCAGAACGATGACGTAGCACTCGGGGTAATTGGCCGTAATGGCCTGCGCCACGTTCTGGAGCAGCATGGTCTTACCGGCCTTGGGCGGCGACACCAACAGGCCTCGCTGCCCCTTGCCAACCGGCGCGCTAAGGTCAATGACGCGCGCCGTCAGATCCTCAGTAGAGCCGTTACCACGCTCAAGCACCATGCGTTCCTTCGGGAACAGGGGGGTGAGATTCTCGAACAGGACCTTATCCTTCGCCGCCTCGGGCTTCTCGAAGTTTATCTCGCTGACTTTGAGAAGCGCGAAGTAGCGCTCACCCTCTTTCGGCGGCCTGATCTTGCCCGCCACCGTATCGCCGGTCCGCAGGCTAAAGCGCCGGATCTGACTCGGTGAGACGTAGATATCGTCGGGCCCGGCGAGGTAGGAACTATTCGCCGAGCGCAGGAACCCAAAGCCGTCCTGCAGGATCTCGACAACACCGTCGCCCCATATGTCCTCACCGTTTTTGGCCTGATGCTTGAGTAGAGAGAAGATCAGGTCCTGCTTCCGCGCGCGCGCAACGCCCTCGATGCCCTGATCACGGGCCATCTGCAGTAATTCCGTAGCGGGTTTTTGCTTGAGCTCGGTGAGATTCATCATGGTTTATCGGAGATTATGCATTCGCTAGCTGGGGTGGCAGCGGGATTCAACCCGCTAGACTATTGGGTTGGGCGAGCCATTGAAACGCGGCTCGCCCCGGATAGGGATTGCTCATGCGGTTGTTAATGGATGAGCTGCCTTCTGAGATGGGCCTTGATCAAGAACCACAACGTTAGACCTGGCTTTCGCCATCGGCTCAAACGCCGCAGCCCAGCGGTATCGATCAGTGAACCCGAGCAGGCCCATGGTCGGTAAGGCCCCACCATTGATCGCCAGATCAGGCCTGCGAATCAACGGAGCACGTCTCGCCGGCGTTCCTCGTCATCCTTTGCTTGAAGCAAGGCCGGCGACTCGCCCGCGGGCGGGATCAAGGACCACGAGAGGCTCACGGCTGCGGGGTCGCGTAAACCCGATCGGCGACTTAATGCCGCTAATCGGCGCTGAGTATCGGGGGAGACTAGCCGGCACTTAGTACACTGTCAACTATGGTTTCGACCCAACAGCATCCAAGGCATGAGCTCCCTTGGAGCCAGGAACACGGGGCTGTTGCGACGCTCGGCCGCGCCGCCCAGCGCCCGACCTCGCACGAGCGTGTCACTCCGCTCCAGGAGCCCTAAAGCGAGCCTGCCCAAACACAGCAAGCAAGCCACCCGGGGCCCTGTCGTCGGTATAATCTTCCACGAACGACCGCCTCCTGGCATCCCGGGACGGGCCAGGGGGCGAGGACCACGTGCCGGACGCGCAATCGGCGATTCGCCGGGCAGCGCATGCGTGTGGCTGGCTCGCTAGCCTAGGTGCCTGGCAGACTCACCGCCACGACGTGATCCTTGCGCCGGTGACTGCTAAAGGCAACGCCCCGTCGTGTGAGGCAGCGGCGGCCATCCGGCGCCGTAGATCTCGCCAAGGGCTGTTCAGGGCAATGTCCATTGAAAGAACCGTACCAACGCTACGTACATACACTGACTCGCTCACGGCTTTTCCAGATTGATGCCGTGGGCTTGCGCTTTAGCAACGGCACGGAGGTGGAGTTCGAGCGGCTATCACCGGGGCATGACGGGGGAGCCGTGCTGGTCGTACCGATAACCGAGCATGGCGAGCTACTCATGATCCGTGAGTACGCCGTTGGTACCGAGCGCTATGAACTCGGTTTTCCGAAGGGCCGGTTGGAAGTCGATGAGTCACCCGGCACGGGCGCACGTCGTGAGCTGCGCGAGGAAACGGGCTATGATGCCCACCGTATCGACGAGCTGCGACGGGTCACGCTGGCGCCGGGCTATATCGCGCATGAGACGACGATTATACTAGCGCGACAACTAACGCATGCACCGCTTAGGGGCGACGAGCCAGAGCCCCCTGAGCTTATCGGCTGGCCATTGAATCGTTTCGATGAGCTGCTCAACCAACAAGGACTTACCGAGGCGCGGAGCATTGCGGCCCTCTACCTGGCTCAAACCTTTCTTGACGCGACAACAGGGGACTGAGGCATGAGCATCGACGTCCAGACACGCTGGCAGCTCAGCGAGGAGGTCTGCCGCATCGCGCGTGAGGCCGGCGAGCGCATTATGAGCGTCTATAACCAGGATTTCGAGGTCGAGACCAAGGACGATAACACCCCCCTTACGCAAGCGGATCGGGCCGCCCACACCACGATCCAGCAGGCGCTCGAAGGCCAGGAACCCAAACTGCCGATCCTATCGGAGGAAGGCGCCGAGACCCCCTATGAGGAGCGCCGCAGCTGGGAGAACTTCTGGCTCGTGGACCCGCTCGACGGTACCAAGGAATTCATTAACAAAAACGGCGAGTTTACGGTCAATATCGCGTTAATCCAGGACCAGCGACCTATAGTCGGCGTCGTTTATGCGCCAGCGCTCGGCGTTACCTACTTGGGCGTCAAGGGCAAGGGCGCTTTCCGCATTACCAAAGCCGAGCACCAACCCATCTATGCGCGGGCGGTTAACGACGAAAAGCTGACGGTGGTGGCCAGTCGGTCACATCGCGACAGCGCCATCGACGCCCTGCTAGCACGCCTGCCCGAGCACGAGATCACCTCGGTCGGCAGCTCGCTTAAATTCTGCCGGGTCGCCGAGGGCCAGGCCGACTTGTACCCTCGCTTCGGCCGAACCGCTGAATGGGACACGGCCGCCGCGCAGTGCGTGGTCGAAACCGCCGGGGGCCGCGTCGTCGATCTCGATCGCAGCCCGTTGACCTACAACACGAATGAATCCCTGTTCAATCCGAGTTTCGTCGTCTATGGCGACCCCGCCCACGACTGGGACCAATACCTCCAGGGGCTGGGTAAGGCCACACCCGAGTCGTCCCCAAACGCACCGAGCGGCGAGCCCGGCTCGAGCTAGGGAGACGCGGAACAAGTCGCACAAGCCTCTAGCCGTCGAGCGCGCGCGCAGGCAAAGCGCGGCGTGCCGCGCCCTACTAAGGGTATCGTCATGCTTTGCCACGCGTATCGCGAACGCGCCCAGCGGCCCCAACGGGCGCGCCACGGCGGCGCCGTGGCACGCCTTGTCCCACGAGAATGACTCCGTATCGCCCTAGCTCGCGCGAACGAACCTGGGCGTTGGCTACCGCCGCCGACGCCTAGCGCATCAGCACATAACTGCCCGGTGCGGGCTCCAACACCGGCAGATCCTGGTTGGGCGCGCCCATGGAAGGCGGTTCTACCGCGGTGCCGCTACGCTCGCGCAACCAATTCTCCCAAGCAGGCCACCATGACCCCTGGGCCTGCTCGGCCTTCGCCAAGAACTGATCTGGCGGCAGGTAAGAATCCAGGGGCTCGTGGTAGATCGTACGGTAGCTACGGCGCGGATGGCCGGGCGGCGTCACGATGCCTGCGTTATGGCCCCCCGAGGTCAGCAGGAAGGTAACCGGCGTCCTCGCCAGTCGCACCAGCTTGTAGACGGAGCGCCATGGCGCGATGTGATCCTTCTCCGTGCCGACGACGAACATGGGGGCCTTGATGTCGCCGAGATGAATAGGCTGACCAGCGACGTCGTAGCGCCCCTCGACGAAATCGTTATGCATGAACAGATCACGCAGGTACTCGGAGTGCATGCGGTAAGGCAGCCGCGTGGCGTCGGCATTCCACGCCATGAGATCGATGGTGTTCTCGCGCTCACCCATGAGGTAGTGCTGGACCATGCGTGACCAGATCAGATCCTCGGAGCGCAGGAGTTGGAAGGCCCCGGCCATATGCCCCTGCCCGAGATAGCCGCGGGCCCACATGACGTCCTCCAGGAACGCGACCTGGGATTCATCGATGAATAGCTCCAGCTCGCCGGGTTCGGTGAAATCCGCCTGCGCCGCCAATAGTGACATGGAGGCGATGCGGTCATCGCCATCGCGCGCCATCGTAGCGCCGGCGAGCATCAGGAGGGTGCCGCCCAGGCAGTAGCCCACGGTATGGATACCGCGCTCGGGACAGATCTGCTCAACCGCGTCCAGCGCCGCCATGACGCCTTGCCGCCGGTAGTCATCCAGGCCCAGATCGCGATCATCGCTCGTAGGGTTGCGCCAGGAGACCATGAAAACGGTATAGCCCTGGCCTACCAGGTATTCCACCAGGGACTTCCCGCGCCGCAGGTCTAGGATGTAGTACTTCATGATCCAGGCCGGCGTGATCAACACCGGCTCGGGATGAACGGTCTCCGTCGTGGGCTCGTACTGAATTAGCTCGATGAGCCGATTGCGATAGACCACCTGACCGGGTGTTAGCGCCATATCGCGGCCAACCTGGAAGGCCTCGGTGCCGGCTGGCGGATCACCCGCGAGCTTGCGCTGCTGATCCTCGAGGAGATTCTCCGCACCGCGGACCAGGTTATAGCCCGCTTCGTTGAGCGTCCGCGCCTGGATGACCGGATTGGTGAGCAGGAAATTGGAGGGCGAAACCACGTCCAGGCATTGACGTGTAAGAAAGCCCACAACCGCCTCATGGTGCGGGTCGACACCGCGGACACCCGTGGTCGCGTTGTGCCACCACTGCTGTGTCAGCAGGAAGCTTTGATACAGCGGCGCCCAGGGGATTTGCTGCCAGCGCTCGTCATGGAACCGGTCATCGCCGGCGAGCGGCTCGATACAGGGCTCGACCGCCTCGCTGGCCGCCATACAGCGTAGGTTATACAGCGCCAGGCGCTGCCATTTACGCCAGCCCTTGTAGGTCAACTCGGCTTGCTTACCGGGATGTAGAGCCAAGTTCAGCCACCAATCCGTGGCGGCTAAGGCGATGGCGGCCGGCGAGAGCCCTTGGGTGATCTCGCCAAGGCCGGCGTGCAACAACCGATCGAGGGGATTGGCGGGAACGGTCTCGGCCTCGGAGACGGTGCGCGTATGAGCCATGGGCGGCCCTCCTGGTAAACGGCTGCTACCCGTTGAGGATAACCCACATAACCGTCCGGTGCGCGCCGGGGCGAGCGAGCGGGAGTCGCCTACGAGTACTCATTCCTACGCCGAGCGCGACCCTCTTTCACGGCGACGTGTCGCGGGAGGTTAACGCCGCATGACATAATAGGCTGTCAACGTCGCGACCTGGGCCTCGTCGCCCTGGGCACCGTTCATCGCATCCGTATCGTCGAGCCCCCACTGCTGCGCGCTACCAGTATTATGACGGCCTTCGCGACGAAAGCGACCGAAGCGGGCGTCTACGCGCCCGTCGATCCGCGAATCCAGATGCCGCGCCAGTGACGGCGTGAGCTGGCTAAACTCGAGCACGTTGCGCGGCCGCTCGACGAAGTTGCCGGTACTGGCGCCCGGCACGGCCCAATCGGCGACGGGGCGCATACATACCTGAATGGCCTGCGGGTTGCCGTTGCTATCCTCGTAGACGTAGCGATCGTTCTCGCCTACCGCGCGCCCTTGTGGGAGCTCAACACCCGCTGCGAGGAACTCGTCGAGCATGCCGTTATTACAGCTCGGGGCGTCGATGAGGCCATCATCATCCGTGCTCCCCGGGACGCCTCCGGTCCTTTGAAGATAGCTGTCATAGGCCATCTGCCAACCGCGAACATACTGACCGCTTATCGTGCTGTAGGTGGCGGTGCGGTAGAGGCCGGCGCCAACAGACATCGCGGCTAGCAAGAGACCGATGACGGCAATAACCACCGTCACCTCCAGCAGGCTGAATCCGACCTGGCGACGGCTCGACGTCGCTAGAGACATGACACATCTCCCTTGTTGCTCGGCTGCCGTACGCTCGCCGCTCAAAAGCCCTGGCTCTCCGCCTGCTCCGCCCGGTCTGTCACAATCTCGTTCAGTGGCTCGGCTCGATTATCGAGCAACCGCTCAATGGCGTCCCGCTGTCTCTCGGCCTGCTCAAGGTAATTGTCGGCCTCATCGAGAGCCGCGCCCGCGGGGCCGAACGCCGAGGCGATCACACCAACCCCGGCGATCGCGAGCCGCTGCGCGGACGACTCGCCGAGGTCGATACCCCGGCCGAAGCTCTCACTCATGCCGCCGGCGGCCTGTGCCGTAATCCCCCCCACAAGTGCCATGTTCGCCTCGGCGGTGCGGAGTTGCCCCTCGGCGACCTGCACCTGCGCCTCGGCCACGGCGAGGTAGTCCCGTAGGGCGCGTTGCATGAGCTCGGCGCTGACAGCGGTATTAAATCGGCCATGGCCGAGGCTAGCGAGCGCCTCACCGCAGGCCACGCGGCCCGCCAACGCCGAGAAGCCCGCCGCTGCAACGCGATCATCATTATCGTGAGCACCGAGGCCTGGCCAATCGAGCTCCGCGTCGCCGTCATCCTGGCGCCCGTCGAAGCGGCCACCGCCATCCGCATCCCCGGCGCCCGGCGCCGCCAGGGCGTAGGCAACATTCCGCGTTCGGCTATCGGCGACCAGTTGCAGACCATCGCTCGCCGTTGGCCGCGACCGTTGACTGAGGGCACCGAGCGCACGACAAGTATCGAGCAGGTTGGCCGTGCCATCATTGAGCCGCGTCCGCACCGGCTCGTCGTTATCATTGAGTCGGATGACCTCAAGCCGATCCGCGGCCGTCGTGAGATCGGGGCCGCTTCGATAGACGCCATAGCGCAGATCCCCGGCGCGCGCATCCGCCAGGCCGAGCTCCTGCCAGGGAACAAAGCCCATTTGACCGGCACTGCAATCGGCCGCGCCATCACCATCCGAGGCCGGACAGGGCAGATGATGATTGGCCTGGACGAAGGCCACCAGGGATTGCTCGGCGCGGCGCATCAACCGCTCCTGCTCAGTCCGCCTCTGGCTGCCGTTGATAGCGGCGAGATAGGCAACGACCGCAATAGCGAGCACGCCGAGCAGCGCCAGACTCAGGGCCATCTCGAGGAATGAGAAACCACGGCTGTGTTGCGGCGACGTCATGGCAGCACCCCCTCCTCGTCCTTGGTGTCGGCGTCATCGTGCCGTTGGGTGCTTGAATAACCGCTCAGCCCGTCCAGTGCCCGGCCCTGGCTGACCCGTGTTTGCGCTGCCCCGATATCCTTGGTGGCCATCTGCAGGCGCGACGCGGTTTCCCCCAGCACCGCGAAGCGCAGAAAGTTGTTATAGGCAGTGGCGCGAATTTCTCCGGCTGTAGCGGGGGCGTCGTCGGTGCGCTCCGAGAACCCCTGCACTGTTTGGGCCGTGAATACGGCGAGCAGTGCCCCCGTAACCAGGACATCGACGCCGGTGATGGCGCGTTGGGTGATCGTCTTCTGGCGGCTCGTCTGCCTGACCCGCACGGCGCGCTCGCGGAAATCCTGGTACAGCGAGCTAAAGGCGCCGAGCTCAGTGCTCTGGGCCGCCTGATGGCCGCCGAGGTTGCTCCGGGCCAGCCGCGCCGGGCAGTCCAACCGCGTCGCCAATGCCGCCGGGCTGGCCGACTGGACGCGATCGTCGCCGTCGGCACCGGCCTCACCGGGCAGGGCGAAGCCATTCGCGTTGCGATGCGGCCCTTCGAAACGGCCATTAGCCCCGGGGGCAGCAATGGCGAAGGCCACCTCGGCGCCCGGCCCTTGACTGCCAACACGCACACCCCCGCCCGAGTTGCTGGCGATGGCATTACGCAGCGCCGCACAGTAGTCGAGCGTATTCTGTCGCTGCTGACCACTGCCAGTAGGCTGATGGGCCTCGGCGGGCGCCCGCGTCGTCAGGGCGGCGGCCGGCTCGTACCGGATATCGGTCGCGGGCTTGTCAACGCCGAGCGTCTGCCACGGCAAGGCCTCACCCGTCGCGCCACAATCCTCGCGGCCGTCGCCGTTGGCATCGGCGCAGGGCAGGCGATGCTCGGCCACAGCGTAGCCCTCCAGAGCCCGCCGTGCCACCGAGAGCTTGCCGGCGGCGGGCGCGTCGGCGCCGCGGCCGGCCTCGATCGCCCTGGGCACGATCTGCCAGACGGCCAGCGACACCAGCCCGGCAATCGCTAGGGCGATGCTCATCTCCATCATCGAGAAACCGTCGATACGTCGATTCATCATTGCGGTTGACTCCCTTGTATCGCGCCGGCCTGGTCGGCCGCGTCCAGCAATGCCTCACGCCGATTCCACGGCGTATTCGCCTGCAACTGATCCTCCGCGGCCCGGTAATCGGCCAGCGCGAGGCCATGCAGCGCTGCGGACGCCGACAGCCCCCCTATCGAGACAGCGTGCGAAATGGCTGCGGCGCCGTACGCCGGGAGCGCCGGACAGGCGAAGGGATCCCACGGCGGCGGCAGCGGCGGGCATTCCCTAGCCGCTCGCACCGCTGCCATGCCGTCCTCCACTGCCATCGCTGCTGACACAGCGGGGGCCAGCCCGACAAGGCTGAGACGCTGCGAAGAGATGCGAACTCCCCGCTCCGCCGACGTAGTGACCCAGTCATGCTGGGCGTTGACCTCCTCGACCACGGCGATGGTCAGCGAGACGGCCTCTAATGAACGCATCAGGGGCCCACAACCCAGCCGCCGGGCGAGGCCGCTGTGCCCCTGGGCGACGACGCGGTCGTCGTAGCCCGGCTGGGCGCCACGGTCCAGCTCGGCCATACGGGCATTCGATGCGGCGTTGGGGCCATCGAACAGATCGCCGTCGCCGTCGCTATCCCGGCCACCGGGGTGGGCCAGGGCAAAGGCCACCTCGCGACTATCGGTGCCTGCCAACTGCGGCCCGCCGTCGCCAGCCGTACGAGCCAGAGAACGGCATAGGTCGGCGGCCGAGGTGATATCGCCGTCCCGGAACTCGGCTTTGGGCGTGCCCAACCGCTCGACGCATTCACGAGCGGTGAGAGGGAGCCCGCTGTTGTCGAGCTCGTCATGGTTACGATAGCGCGCAAGGCCCTCAGCGGTCCGCAAACACTCACTCGTGCCCGGCTTGCCGTAATTGAAATCGTCGGCGTCCACCCGCGTTAACGTGACATCGGTGCCGGCATCGTCGACCATATAGGCGAGTTCCTGGGTGAGTCCGCTCGCTGCCGGATCGGGAACGCCCAGGGTCTGCCACGGCAGCGCCCCCTTCTCGTTGGGCGCAACGCAATCGCCATTATTCCGGTTCTCCAGGCCGTCGCCGTCGGTATCGGGGCACGGCAGCCGGTGATTCATCATCGCGAAACTCTCCAGCGCGCGCTCGCCCTCGGTGAGGCTGCGCTTCTGCTCACGCAGGCGCTCACGCTGGGAATCGACCTGGAGCCAGGCTAGGCCCGCTGCTAGAGCGCTGCCCACCAGCAGCGTCACCAGCAATGCCTCAATAAGGCCGCCCCCTCGCTGGCGGCAACGCGTTCCCTGGTATCGCCGGTATCGCATCAGACACCTCCGGCCTGCATGGCCATCGTTTGCCGAATAAGGTCGTAGATAGGCAGGAGCAGCGCCACCACCATGAACACCAACAACCCGCCGGCTAGGATGACGATCACGGGTTTAATGATCTCCGACAGCGAGGCGATGATGGTGTCCAGGCGGCTGCGGTACTCCCGCGCCAGATAGTTCAATTGCTCATCGAGGGATCCGCTTTCCTCGCCGACGCTGACCATGCGCACCACCATCGGCGGGAAACCGCCGGCCAGGCGCATGGCGCCACCGATGGGCTCACCGCGCTGGACGGCATCGTTGAGCCGCTCCAGCCGGCGCTCGTAATAGAGATCCCGCGTCGTGCGCTGGAGGACGCTGAGGCTGGTCACCACATCCAGGCCCGAGCGAACAAGGATCGCGAGATGCTCCGTCATGGTCGCCATCCCCGATGCCGTGACGATGCGCTTGGTCACCGGTAGATAGTGGAGGAGGGTGTGGACGCCACGACGCGTCGGCTCATGGCGGCGATAGAGCATGACCATGGCGACGACGGCGCCCGCCAGGCCGGCCAGGACGATGAGGAAGTGATCGGCGAACATCGCTGAGAAAGAGACGAGCCAACGAGTTATGGCCGGCAGATCGGCGTTGAGGCGATCGAAGAGATCCCCGAGCTTAGGCACGACGTAGGTAATCCAGAAGCCCATGACCGCGAACAGCGTCGAGAAAACGAAGGCCGGATAGATCAGCGCGGTCCGTATGTTGCGGCGAATATTGATCACCCGTTCCATATGATCGGCGGCCTCCATGAGCATGCGGTCGACACTGCCGGAGCGATCACCGATCGCGATGAGATTGCGAACGGTCTCGGAGAAGATATCGGGCCGACGTGCGAACGCCTCACTAATGGGCACGCCAGCATCCATATCGTCGTAAAGCTGCTGCGCGATTTGAGCGATACCGTGTGCCCCGCTGCCGCGGCGCTCGTTAATGATCGTGCGTAACGCCTCCAGGGTCGGTACGCCAGCGGTTTGCATGACGCCGAGGTCACGCAAAAACGAGGTGCAATCTTGTGCTTTGACCGTGCGCGCGAACAGCCCGGCGATCCCCTTGTAGAGGCCCGTGACCGGCGCGGGGAGGCGCCACAGGCTGACGACGGTACCGCCGAACTCGCCTTCCAGACGGAGTCGTGCCGACGTATCGTGCGCCACGCCGAGCTGATAGAAGCCGGTGCGCATCTTGCCGTGTGGCTCAAGGATGCGGTAGTAGTAAGTCCGTACCTCGCTCATGTCGCACCCTCCCCGATAGCGCGCTCGATCTCGTCGGTGGTCGTCTCCCCTTCGAGCACCCGCTGGCGTCCCGATTCGAGAATGGTGCGCATGCCGGTGGCCTCACAGGCGGCACGTAGGTCACCGCGGGGGGCATCCGAGGCGATCAGATCGGCGATGGTGCGATCCGGCAACAGCATCTCGTAGACCGGCACGCGACCCAGATAGCCAGTCCCCCGGCAACGCTGGCACCCCGCGCCACGCATGACGGTGGCGCCTTCCGCGATGCCGAGCCAGCTACGCGCCGCCTCACTCGGCGTGGTCGCGGTCTTGCACATCGGGCAGTTCCGCCGGGCGAGACGCTGGTTGATAACGCCCATGAGATTCTCGGCGATGGTCTCGACGTCGATACCGAGGATCTTGAGTCGCGGCACCACGCCGAAGATGCTGCCGACATGCAGGGTGGAGAGCACAAGATGGCCCGTCGAGGCGGCCTCGAGGCCCGCATGCGCGGTCTCCTGATCGCGGATCTCCCCCACAAGGATGATGTCCGGATCGTGGCGCAGGAAGTGGCGTAGGGCGTTGGAGAAACCATAACCAGCCCGGCCGTTGACCTCCGTCTGGCCCACCGCCGGCACCCGGTATTCGACCGGGTCCTCGACGGTCAGGACATTGCGCTCGACGATGTGTTGCATGCGCAAGGCGGCGTGGAGGGTCGTGCTCTTGCCCGAGCCGGTCGGCCCCGTGAGCAGTATGAGCCCCTGGGGGCTTGCGAAGAGCTTCTTTAATGCCGCGATATCTTCGTCGAGCACCCCGAGATCGCTGAGCTTATCCAGATCTCCCTGCTGACCCAGTAAGCGGAGCACCATTCGCTCGCCGTACTCGGCGATGACCGTGGAAACACGGATCGTATAGGGCTGATCCAGGATCGTTCGGCTAAAGCTGCCGTCTTGCGGTAGACGCTGCTCGGCGACATCCATCTCGGAGCACAACTTGATATAGCCCGTGAGCCGATCGCCCGCCGACGACATGGCGAGCATCGGGCGTAACACCCCGTCGACGCGAAAGAGGATATGCCGGCTGCCGGGACTCGCCGTGATATGGATATCCGAGGCGCGCTCACGCACCGCGTAATGGAGGATGTACTCCAGCAACGTATCCGGGCTGTAGACGCGATCGACGTCGCGATCGAGCTGGCGCAGCTCACGCTGAATGATCTCGTCGGGGGGATGCTCGGCGAAGAAGAAATGCTGGCGGATAGCCTGATTAACGCGCGCAAACTCACCCTGCTGGAAGCGCACTTGCCAACCGGTGCGCCGCCACACGAGCTCGCTCACCTCGCCGGGGTCAGCGTCTCCGATAAGGACCGTCACCACAGTCTGATTGGTCGAGCCGACGACGGTGTCAAGCGGGAGAAATCCCCGCGCCAGACAGAGTGCCTGGTTGAACAGGCGAGTGGCCTCGGGCGTAGGCTCCGACGCCCAGTCCTTATCCAAGAATTCGATACCATGCCCGTACTGATCCGCGAGGATGCGGGCAACTTCCTTCTCCGTCACCAGTCCCAGGGAGACGAGCATGTTGCCGAGGCGACCGCCCTCGACGGCTTGTTTCTGCAAAACAAGATCCAGCTCCGTGTCGTTCAACAATCCCCGTTCGAGGACCATCTGTCCCATCCGCCGTACGGCCGCGTTATCGCCGCCACTCGATTCAGCCAATGTCGCCATAGCCCGGCCCCCTGGATTGATCCCGATCCGGCACTCGATTGGTCACGCTCATCGCCGTAAGCGTTGTCGTGCGCCCGCCAGAGCGTCCGATGCCGGATTGTGCTCAAGGGCCTGTTCCAAGACCTCGCGCGCGGCGTCGCGCCGATCCGCACGCTGATGCAGATACGCAAGATTCAGTGCCGCGTTCTCATCCCCCGGCCGCGTCGCCAGGACCTGCTGGAATTGGCGTTTGGCCCGTTGATCTCGGCCGCGCTTGAGTTGATACCAACCCACCAGCCGCGTATGGAGGCTACGACGCCCCGGTAGCTGATCATCGATATGTGCCAGAGCGAGCTCGGCACGCTCCCACTGCTCGGCGGCCACCGCGCGCAGAACACGGCGATGCAACCGGCGCAATTCGGCCACGCCACCCCCGGCATCATCGGATTGCCCTCGGGGCGATGCCGTAGCGCTAGCATCGGGGCCGCCGGTCGCCGCGTTCTCTCCGGAACCACTGGTTTCGGCCGCCCACACAGGGGTGGGTGTCGCCACAACAACAACTAACCCGGTCACCATCCATCGACGAAACCGCCGTCCGACCCCGCGTTGCGCATCCCGGCGACGCTTGTCGATGGGTAGACCAACACTGCGAACCTGTCTCATTGAACTTTCACCCTTAGAGCGATAACCAGCTCGCGTGTCTCTGTCAGACGCTGGCGTTCGCCGAAGACGCCGCCAATAACCGGAAGCGATGACAAACCAGGCAGGCCCTGGTCGCGCTGGTCGGTACTGCGATCAATTAGGCCCCCGATGAGCACCAAGTCGCCATCGTTGAGGGCCAATGTCGTGGTGAGCCCCTTTGACTGGACACGTGGCAACGAGATCCGGTTAGCGCCGCCCACATTGACCAGATCCAGGGTGCCGTCGACGACGCTGGTTTGGAGAGGACGGACCAATAATTCGACCCGCCCGTTGCCTCGTATATAGGGCACAACCCCGACGGTGATGCCATCGAAGACGCTATCCGTGTCGACGTCCACGGTGACCGTCGACTGGCCACCGCCGGCATTCTGCTCACTGGATTCGGACTGACTGACGAACCGCG
>Ga0207714_1000251_pt1 | contig 36724 bp, 53 predicted proteins | sample PonA232FremontCA_2_FD_187270 | JGI IMG/M metagenome (GOLD analysis project Ga0207714, IMG submission 187270) | Marine sediment microbial community from Fremont, CA, USA - Pond A23 Sediment 2 (SPAdes) | ecosystem: Environmental > Aquatic > Marine > Unclassified | place: USA: Fremont, California...
TGGTGTAACGCGCCAAACGGATTGCATCGCAGCGCCGCATGGTTTGATAGCGACTACGAAGAGGATCTCGTCAGCACGAGATCTCCCAGCACTCCCTCCAAGGTGCGCCTCCCGTCGCACCTCTGCATGTAGCCGATGAAGCTGGTCACCTGCGGCCGGATATCCTCAAGGTCGACCTCCCCTTCTCGGTACAGCCTGGCTAGGCGGCGGAAGCGGCGGCGAGCTCGCTTCACCGTCCGCTTGCGGGGCAGGCGGTGGGTGGTCCAGGTACGGTAGCCGCAGAAGTCTACCCCGTGCCGGGCCGGGAACACGTCGGTCTTGTGGTTGAGCTGAAGGCCCAGATCCTGCTCCAGGTAGTCCGCAATGGCATCGTGGACCTCCCAGAGCGCCGCCTTGCTGGGGCCGACGATCACGAAGTCGTCCATGTAGCGGACGTAGAGCTTCACCCCAAGCTGGTCCTTCACGTAGTGGTCGAGCTGGTCGAGGTACACGTTGGCGAACAGCTGGCTAGTGAGAGCGCCGATGGGCAAGCCGACGCCGTCCTCATGGCCGTAGCCGCGGATGATCCGCTCCGCCAGCGCTACCACCCGCCGGTCGCCGATCTCCCGCCCGATTGCGCGCATCAAACGGGCGTGCTGAATAGACGGGAAGTACCGGCGCACATCCGCCTTCAGCACCCAGGGGTCGCCCCAGCGCCCCTGCCCGTGCCGGAGGAACCCCTGGAGTCGCTCCACCGCGGCGTGGCTGCCTTTGCCGGCCCGGCAAGCGTAGCTGTCCGCGATGAACCGGCGCTCGAAGCAGGGTTCGATCTGCCGCACCAAGGCGTGGTGCACCACCCGGTCCGCAAAGGGCGGCGCCTGGATACGCCGAGGCTTGGGGTCAACGATGCCGAACTCGTAGGGCGGCGACGGCCGCCACGTGCCCGCATTGAGCCGACTCTCCAGCTCAAGCAACCGGCCCTCCAGCCCCCAGCCGAACTGCATGCAAGGGCCGGTGTAGCGCTTGCCCTTACGCGCCTCCAGCCAGGCCGCGTGCAAATTCTGGAAGGTGGCCACATGCGACCACAGATTCTTCACCGTCTTCGGCACCGTTCCCCCTTCGGAATATGGGAGGCCGCCACTTTCGCGCGTGCTACTCGCCGCGGCCCCGGGTCTATCTTTCGCCTCATGGAGGCGAGGATGACGGCCCCAAGATGAGGGCGCTGGACGCCGCCCGTGGGCAAGCGCCTTCTGGCCAATCCCTCTTGCGAGGCGGCCGCCGATGTTGCTGTTGGAGTTCGAGGCCACGTTGTTGCAGTTCAGACAGAAGGGCCCCGCCTGGGAGCCGTTGCTCCAGTTGCCGCCGTAACAGGCCATCACCCTGTGCTCTTGCTGGACTGAATCCAGCCACCCACCATCCGCCCCACCTCGTCGATGTGGCGGGACCAGACCTCATAGCGGTGGTCGTTGATGTAGCGCAGCCGGTGCGCCTGGCGCACCAGGGAGCGCAGCATCTCCACCTCGATATCGAGGTCCTGCAAGGTGGTCTTCTTGTGGTACTTCTTCGCCGCCCGGACGGCCAGGTGGAGCATGGTCTGGCAGCGGTGGCGGATATCCGCGCACAGCACGTGCCGCTCATACTTCGGAAAGTGCATGGCCGCCTGGTGGCTGTATGCGTGCAGCTCCTCCAGCTTGGCCAGGATCTTCAGGCCGTCGAGCGTGCTGGCCACGGCTACGCTGCCCGCACCTCGTCGCGGGCGTACACCAGCCGCGCCTCGCCGTCCGGCTGTAGCACGTAATGGCACAGCAGGTCCGTCTCCCGCACCCGGCTGGGCGGCCGCTGCTCCACCGCGTTAGCCGGCGTGGCGCCCACGTAGTAGCGCCCCGCGTCCACATCCTTGGGAACCTTGTAGACCTTCACGTCCTGCCGATACTCGGAGGCGGGAACGCTCCGGTCCATGGCCGGAAGCCCCAGGCTCTTGATCTTGCCCCACTGAATCTGATTGCCGATCTTCATCGCTTTTGCTCCTGATTAGGGGGCCGCGCTATCGCGCGGCCCACCAGAACGCCAGGTTTCAGGTTGCCGTCACACCTTTGCGAGGCGGCCGCCGATGTAGCTGTAGGAGCCCGAGGCCACGTTGGTGCAGCGCAGACAGAAGGGCCCCGCCTGGGAGCCGTTGCTCCAGCCGCCGCCGTGGTTGGGGATGTTGATCTCGCTGCTGTCGCTGGCCCACAGATAGTCGCCGTAGGTCCCGTTGGACTCGGTCCCGTCGGTGGCGCTGGGGAGCATCAGCGGCGCCAGATCGTAGTCCGTGCCGGACTCCTCGTGCATGGCCGTGGGCCAGCCGTCGGTGCTGGCGGTGGTGACACCGGTGGCCACCCAGGTCTGGTTGCCCTGCTGGTCCCAGACGCTCACCACATGGCTGCCATCCAGCTCCATGCCGTCCAACCATTGCCGAACGTTGCCCCACAGGCCAACGATGCCGCGGTAGGTGGCCTCGGCCACGTCGGTGGCGTCCACATTGGCCGCGCTGCCCTGATTCACACGGCCCTGCCCGATCAGGCTCTGCCCGTCGGCGCCGCCGATCTCGATCATCATGAGCATGAGGATCGCGGAGCGCTGGTACATGGACCACAGCATGAACCCGTCCACGCCGCTGGCCGTGTTGCGCTCGGAGCACCGGCTCTGGAAGGTGGTGAAGTCGATCGAGACCAGCGGGTTATAGCCCGGCAGCGACGCTGCCTTGCTGCCCGAGGCATTGGGATCGTCCACCGCCTGGTACTTGCCGACGTAGAACTGCGCCACCTCGGAGCCGCCGTCCATGAACGCGGGGTGCAGCTGGTAGCCCGTGGCGGCCACGTCGGATATCCAGAACACCTTGTTGCCGTCCTGATCCGAGCCCGCCGGGGCCTGGCCCACCTGGTAATAGAACTTGGGGATCTCGACCATATCCTGGCCGTCGATCACCACATCCTTGATGGCGCCGAACACCGGATGGTTATCGAAGTAGCTCGTATCCGGGGTGATGTTGTTGCCGTCGGCGTCCACACGCTGCCAGCTGCCGGCGCCGCCGCCGCTGCTGACCAGCGCCAGGCCGATGATCTGAGCGAACAGCTCCTTGGTAGTGAAGCTCGTCTCCGCCGACCACTCCGACCAACCGATGTGCTGCCCCTCGAACCGGGCGCGCCAATAGTAGGTGGTCTGGCCGTCGGAGAGGATGCCGTCGGGCACCACGATGGTCGTCAGGTCGGTGCTGGTCTCGCCGCTGTCCCATAGCGGGGAATCGTAGCTGCCGCTGGCGGCGCGCAGCTGCCACTGCGTCGCCACGTGGCTTTCCCCCGCCTGGACGTAGCCAGCGGTCTGGGTGTCCGGATCACCGGCCGACAACTTCACGTAGACCGTATCGGACCCGATGCTGTCGTTGTCGCCCCAGGCCCACTCGCCGGCGTTCAAGCTGCCCAGCGTGCCTTGGGTCAGCTCGCTGCCATCGGCCAACAGGCGGTTCGGCTCCGCCGCGAGCGCGGTGCCGGTGTAGTAATACTCGCCGGCGACGGCGCTGCTCTCCGTCCATAGATCCGAGCTGCCATCGTTCAGATCGATCGGATCAAAGCCCTGCACCGCAAAGTCACTGACGGCCAGCGTCGGCTGGCTGGGGATATCGGTGGCGCCAGCGGCCGGGGTCTGGTTCGTGGGCGCTTCCACGAACTCCCACACGCTATCCGTCTCGAAGGTGGTCTCGGCCGACCACTCCGACCAGGCACCCTGATCGTCCTGGACCCGGGCCCGCCAGCCGTACTGCGTGCCCTCGGTGAGCACCCCTTCCGGCAGCGGATAGGAGAGCCCGCCGGCGACCGTGCCGCTATCGTGCAAGGGGGCGCTGTAATCGCCCGGCGTATCGGTCACCTGCACCTGCAATGCCGCCTGCGGGGTATCCGTGGGCGAGGTGTAGTCCGCCAGCGCCAGGGTGGGCGTCTCCGCGATCTGCGTGGCGCCGTCGGCCGGGTTATCGTTGGTGGGCTGCTCCGGCGGGTGGTGATCGCCGCCCAGGAGGGTCGGCTGATCGATGCCCACGATATGCTGCACCGTCACCGTGTCGCCCTCGGCCACCAGCTTCAGCTCGAACGTCCCGCGCGCGGGCAGACGGAACTCCACATCCACGCGCCCGGTGTCCTGGCTATCGTCCACCAGGCCCAGGTCCGTCATGGCGGTGTCGCTGTCGCGGCGCCACTCCCACGGCACCTCGACCCAGCCGGAGGTCTGGGCATCGGTGTAGTACAGCCGCACCGACCCGGCGCTACCCCGGCGCACCACCACCGCCTTGTCGGTGTCGCCCGGCCCCAGCGACAAGGGCAGGCTGTAGTAGACCTGGCCGGGCTCCGCCGTGGCCTTGCCGTCGCCGATGGACCAGTTGGTCCGGCGCAGGGTGGCGCCGCTCAGGGTGGCCATCAGGTCCGTCGTGGTCGTGAAGCGAGTGTCCGAGAGGACCTCCGCCACCTCGACAACCTCCTGCGCCTGGTCCGTCTCGATGACGTACTCACGGCCCACCACCAGGTCCGCTGTGGAGCTGATATCTACGCTGTTATCGCCGGCGACCGTCTCCACACCGCTCACGCTCACCTGGTCCGATGCGGCGTAGAGCGGGTCGAAGAACTCGAAGAAGAACTTCTGCTCGCCGTAGGCGTTCTGGAGCCCCAGGAGCTGGCGCTGTAGCTCGCTGCGCAGCTTGAGATCGGAAACATCCAGGCCGCTCAGCTCGCTGAGCACCGAATCGATGGCGTCTTGCGTCGCCTGCTCGATGTCCTGCTGGATCTTGTCGGCGTCGATCGCGTCCTCGCCATAGGCGGTCAGCAGCAGATCCACCCGCTGGCGAAGCTCCTCCACGGCCTGCTGCGCGGCCGCGACCTCAGTCAAAATCTTGCCCATCGTTTGCCTCCTCTAGGGCGTGTAGCCCTGGGTCTCCGCCCACGCTTCCAGGTTGTTCAGCCGGTCGCGGGCATCGATCAGGGACGTGGTCAGCTGCGTGATCTGGGTCAGGATGCGGGTCGCGTTGAGCGCCGGGTTGGCCGTATCACGGCTGTCGTAGCTGATCATGTCGGCCGTCAAAGCCGTGGCATCAGTAGGCACGTCGACATGCGCTAGACGCACGTGATGACTCGCCGCGCTGGTGACGGCCTTAAGGCGAGCATCGGTCTGCTGGCCGAGCACGTAGCTGGCCTCGAGCACGATGTCGTAGGTCATCCCTGCTTCCGGCAGCTCGATCAGCTCCTGGGTATCCATCCGACACGTCAGCGAGTAGCCGTCGCGCTCGACGACAGCAACCGACTCCGGGTAGTCGGGGTTCTCGCCCAGGCCGACCTCTAGCTGCAGGCCGCCGATCGGGACCACCTCGTAGCCCCAATACACTCCGGCCTCTACCACGCCGGCCATCTTGCGGTTCAGGGCGTGGCTGGCGTACTGCTCACGCCACTGCACATCGGCGGTCAACGCCATCGATCACTCCTCCGGGAACGTCATGTGGACCAGGTGCTCGTAGCGCTTGTCCGGGGTTATCCACTCCGGCAGGAAGCTCACCGCGGCCACGAGCGTGTCGGTCTGGTCGAACAGCCCGATGGCGGTCACCTGCGTCGGCTCCGCCACCGCCCCCTCGGGGATCACGGCCGTCGCCAGCACCGACTTGCCCGACGGCTCCGCCGTCACCAGCCCCGTATGCACGAGCGACCCCGGCAGGGACTCGGCATCGAACGGCGGCTCCTCGGGCTGCGGCGTATCCTCGCTGGTGTCGATCCAGCCGTAGCAGACGCCGAAGGACGCGATCTGCGGGCAAGCGGTCTGGCCCGCGACCCCCTCGGCCAAGCGGTCGTAAAAGGCCCCGAGCACGCGGGCCTGTTTCCAGGTGTCAGGCATTGGTGGCCTCCATCGGGATATCTAAGGGCGCGGCGTCCACCGGCGCCGCGTCGAGGGTGGGCATGTGGTCCAGGCCGCGGATCTCCGGCCGCCGCAGCGCCGCGGCCGTGCGGGTGGTCAGGGCAGGGCGGTGGTCCGCCTCGGCGGTCACCGGCGCCAGCCAGCGCGAGCGCGCCGTCGGCCGGGCCGCGGCGGCCGCACCACCGGCAGGCGCCCGGGTGCGCGCCGCCGACGTGACCCCCAGCCGGGCCAGGGGCGGAATGCGGCCGTCTTCGCGGTAGGGGATCCAGCGGTCCATGGCCAGGCCGGCCAGGCCGTCCCCGTCCAGACGCAGGGCCTGGTCCAGGGTGCTCGCGCGCCCCAGGCGTACCGGCGCCGTGGTGACCACCGCCACCTTCCGGAACTGCTCTAGGGCGCGCTGGTCGAGCCGGGCACCGTCCAGGGCCCAGGCATCGAAAGTCGGCAGGATCGGCACTCCGAGCCCCGTGCGCCGCCGCACCCGGCGGCTACCGATTAGCTCCGGCGCCGGCATAGGCACCGAGAGGCGCACGGCGAACGCGATCCAAACCAGGTGTGAGCGCGCTGACTTGAAGGCATCGATGGTAGGCCGCAGCCGATCGGAGGTATCCGCGTTCAGCAACACGCCGGACTCGATCGGCTCGCTGATCGTCGCACGCAGGGCGAACTCGAAGGGCCCAAGATCGTCGGCGCCGGCCTGGAACCACTCCACGATCTCCGCCTCGAGCCCGAGCGCTTCGAGCGCACGGCGCACCGCCCAGGGCGTGCCTTTATAGCGGTGCAGCTCCATGGCGCGAGAGACCAGGCGCTCGCGCTGGTCGCGCGTGATCGCGAGCCCCCAGCCTTCAACACCCATGACGTGAAACTGCCAGGCTAGCTGGCGCAGCGCGTCCGGGCTGGCCTCGGATACGCGGTAGACCAGCGCACGCTCGAGCGGGATCTCGTCCCAGGCGTCGAGCAGCGCTAGAAGGCGCTCGGCACGCTCGTCGCGGATGCCGTCGGGGAGTAGCCGCTCATCCATCGGGCGCCCCGCTTACACTGACGGTGACGCCGTCGCAGTCCGCCCACTCATGGGGCGCCAGGGCCTGACGAGCAGGACTGGCGAGTGTGACGTCGTAGACCCCGCCCGACATCAGGGCGTCTACGATCTGGTTGGGAACAACATCTCGGCCGAGCCGCGCGCGGGCGCGCGCCGCCCAGTCCTCTGCGGCCGCCAAGGCCCGCGCCTTGGCGGCCTCGACGTCCGTGTCGCTGTAAAGCGTCAGGGTGGCGTCGATCGTGTACCCGATGCGGGTGGGCGCGATGACCTGGACCTGGTCTGTGAGCGGGCGCACACGCTCGTCCGACAGTGCGCTCTCGACCAGGGCGAGCATGTCTTGCGAGGGCAGCCCGTCCTTCACCAGGATGCAGACCTGCACGACCCCCGGGGACGGACTGATGACGCTCGCGTCGGTGACGTCCTGGTGCGCGCTGATCGCGTGCCAGCGATAGGCGCCAAAAGAGCCGGCCACGGTCAGCCGCTCTGGCGCCCCCTGGATACGATCGCGCAGCCGCTCATCCCCTTCCTCGGTCGCACCGCCGAAGGTCACAGCCGTGTTGGTGGCGCTGGCGATGCCGTCGACCGGGTCGACCAGTTTGTCCAGCTCGCCGCTGCGGTAGCCATTACCGAGGTCGCCGGCCGTCACAGCCGTCGCGGAAACGCTCGCGCTGCCGCCGCCGGCGGGCACGGTGAGCGCCTGGTCGGTAGCGAAGTCGACCTTACCGTCCTTGCTGCGAACCCGCGTGCCCTTGGGGACATCGACATCCTCGGCGCGCTCAGCAGCCGAGGTAAACTGGAGCTCGGTAACGGCGGCCCGCGCCGGCAGGCGCTCGACCCCGTAGAATGCGCCCAGGTGGTCGAGCATCGGAAAGCGCGCGTAGGCGAGCAGGTTCTGCTCGCCGGTAAGCTGCACCTGCTGGCGGATCAGCGCGTCACGATAGGCGATGACGTCGAGAAAGACCCGCTCCCACTGGCCGGGCTGCAGGGTCTTGCCCGTCATCTGCTCGTACTGATTGACGAGCTCCTGGGTGATCGCCTCGGGATCCCGCTCGACGAACTCGGGGCGCGGCAGATCGTTCACGCTGCCACCTCCGTGACTTGCTCATCGAGGGCATCGACCAGTCGCCAGCGCACCCGTACCCACAGACGGCCGTTGGCGGGCTCGACCGACACCGACAGGACCTCGGCGCGCGGCTCCCAGGCCGAGATGGCCTCGCGCACCTCGCGCACGATCTGCGGGCGCACTTCGGTGACCGGCCAGTCGATGTACCGCCAGATGTCAGAACCGAACTCGGGGCGGTGCGGGTCGCTGCCTTTGGGGGTGGTCAGGATGATCCGGATCGCCTGCGCGACGTCGGCGACCCCCTCGACGACTTCGCCGTCAGCGGCGAGCCGGGGCTGCCAGTGCAGCGCGCGGATGTCGCGAAGATCCCGAGCCATGCGCACAGGGTGCGCTCGGCGCCGGATACGCTCTCGCCGGAAAGGCTTCCGGGGTGATGCAGAAGGGAGAGGGAGGCGGGCGAGGGGGGTGCGCCTAGCGTCTCCAGGGCGAAGCGCAGCGTCAACCCCCCGGCCCAGCGCTACTCGACCGGGTACGTCCCCGCCGAGCTGCCAGAGTCGACGGTCACCTCCGCATACGCCTGGACGTGAGCGACCACCGCTGCAGCGATAGCGTCCGCCAGATCCTGGGCGTACGAGTGGTCCCCCGAGGCGACGAACCCCTTCGCCTCCAGCTCGGAGACGATCAGCGACGACAGCACCTGCTTATCGAGCGCCACGGCTACTCCTTACCCGCCGTCACCACGGATGAGATATCGCCGTGCGGCTTGCCCGTGAAGTGGCAGATACACTCGCCGGTGACCACGCCGGTTCCGCTGTTATGCCGGATCATCGGCGCGTCTACCGTGGCCTCGGTGCCCGCCGTGACCGCTACCGAGCCCGCGGCGTCGGCGGTGACGTCCCCTTGAGCTGTCACGGCGACGTCCCCGTCGGCATCGACGGTCACCCCCTCAGGCCCCACCACGACGGAGACAGCGCCGTTGCGCACGACCGCCGTGCCCTGGCTCTGCGTCAGGTCCAGCAGCCAACGATGGGAGCGACGGTCATACTCCTCGATCGTCCCGTCGTCGTGCAGGACGTGGCGCTTGTCCTGGCTGTCGATCGGCGCCGGGTCGGCCTGCGAGTAGATCGCCCCCGCGACCACGCCGTCCTCGCCGTGCTCGTCCAGGAAGCACGCGACGTGCTCGCCCACATCGGGCACCCAATACACCTTGTCCCGGTGCGTCTTGAGCTGCAGCACGTCGAGCCACCAGCTCTCAACGTCGTCGCGCGCCGGGAAGCGCACCTTCACCCGGCAGCGGGCAGTATCGGTGCGGGTCACGATGCCTAGCCTATACACGCTCCACCTCCAGCTCCGTTGTGTAGCCGCCCTTACGGTCCTGGCTGTGCGTCGACTCCGTGATCAGGTACGTGCCGCCGAGCCGGCCCATCTGCTCGAGCGCGATATTGACCCCAGCGACCAGCTGCGGGCGCCCGTCAACCGTTAGCGAGCCGGCCACCTCGCGCCGGTTCTGCTCGTCGAGCAGCGCCTTCGCCTTCTTCTCGGCCTGTGCCGGGTTCTCCGCCCGGATATAGCGCTTGAGCGTGTCGCCACTCGCCACGCCCTGCGCCTCGACGGTGTGCTCGACCAGCTCCTTGGTCTCCGGGTCCTGGTAGCTGACCGTGGCGGCCTGGTAGATCCGCTGGCCCTGGTCCTGCAGCTGGTAGCGCGCCAGCTCCCGCCTCGACAGCACCAGCGCGGCGTTGCCGGCGCGCAGCTCCTCCATCCGATGGAAGACCAGCTGATCGCCGCGCACCGTGGCCGCGTGGCCGTAGGTCTCCGCCAGGCGCTTGATGAACGCCAGGTCGCTCTCGTCGTCCTGGCTGACACGCTCCAGCGGCACCGGGTCGATAGGTCCGACGACCTCGAGCTCGTGGCGCGCGGCCACCTGGTCGATAACGGTGGCCAGGTCCGTGCCCTCGTACGACTCGGAGCGCCGGGTGCGCAGCTCCTGCGTGATCGCGGCCGCCAGCGCACGGATGGTCACCGTATCGCCGCGGCCGTCGCCGCGGAACGAGATCTCGTCGATCTTGAAGGTGCCGGCCGGCATCATGCCGCCCGGGTCCAGGCCGATCGTCGCCTCGATCGTATCGCCCTTGCCCGGATACCAGGCATCCCGCCAGCGACCGTCGCGGTCCTCAATCTCCAGCTCCAGGTCGTCGCTCTCGCCGTGGAGCTTGTCGGTGTAGGTGACCGAGATGACGTCACCGGCGATATCTTGGGTGATGTTCTTGCCCTGGTAGATGAGCGACCAGGCTGGCGTGGGCACGCGCATCGGCTACCGCTTCCAGGGTGGCAGCTGGTTGACGGGCAGGCGCTCGGTCGCCTCGGCGACCGGGATCAGCAGGCGCACGCCGGAGGGCAGGAGTGGCCGGATCGGCACGTCCGGGTTCGCCCGGATGATCTCCTCGTAGCGGTTCGGATCGCCGTAGTAGCGGTAGGCGAGCTGATCCCACCGCTCGCCCTCGCTCGTGGTGTGCTCAAGGTACAGCTCGTCGGCCATCTAGCGCCTCACGATCTCGCTGGAGCTGACGTCATCAGGCCGGCCGCCGCCCCCGCTCTGCGTGGCGCGCTGCGCCCGTGGCGAGTCGCCCGCACCGGCGGCCTCGCCGCGGGGCGCGAAGGCCTGCCCGACGTACTCTCGGAGCTTCATCTTGGCGGTGATGGCCACCGGCTTGCCGTCGGCGAGCGCCCAGCCGGGCTGATCGCTGAGCTCCGTGACCACGAACCGCCCGAGCTCGCGGCCGTCACCGCGCTGGAGCAGCCGCGCCTCGCCGCTATCCCCCGCCTGGCGCAGCTGGTCGAGCAACGCCTCCGGGTCGCCGTGCTCCGCGCGCAGCCTGAAATCGACCGTGGCGCGGCGCAGCCCCTTGCCCTGGAACTGCAGCCGCGGCTCCCCCTCGATGGCGCCGTGCTCGCTGTAGGCCCAGGTATCACGGAGCTCCAGGCCGTCGACGCGCAGGACCTCTAGCGGGATCGAGCCGAACTTCACGAACATCACCGATCATCCTCGTAGCTGCGCCGTCCGCGGCGGCGAGTCTGCTCGGCCACCAGGTCGGCAATCTCGCGCCCCCGCTCCCGCAGCAGGCCATCCAGCCGATCGGCCAGATCGCCTTCCCCCTCGGCGGCCGCGCCGGCATCGATCGACACGTTGACGGTGACGCTGACGGGCTCGCCGCCCGCTCCGGCCGCGCCCGCGGCCCCGGGCGCGGCCGCGGGCTGCGGCAACGGGGCAATGCGCGGCGCCGGCGTCACCGGCGGCTCCGGGGCGGAGAGCCCGGGCAGCGGGTCGGCGAGACGGCGGATCCGCTGAACAGCATCCGGCACCGCCGGCATCGGCGGCGGCTCCACCGCGGGGCGCACCCGCTGGACCGCGTCCGGGATCGCCGGCAGTGTCGGCGCCTGCACCTGGGGGCGGACCTCCTGGATTGCCGCCGGCGGCTCCGGGGCAGAGGGCTCGGGCGCCGTCACTGCCGGGGCGCCCAGGGCCGCCGGCGAGACCCCTGCCATCGCCGCACTCATCGCCGCGCTCAACGGCCGCGCCAGCGGCGTCGCCCCCTGCGCGGCCACGCCCTCGCCCAGGGTTTGCAGCAGCCGCTGCCCGGAGCCCGTCAGGTCCGACAGCGGCCCCTTCTTGGCATCGGAGAACGGCAGCAGCTCCCGCACAGCGCCGAGCGCGTCCTTGACCGCGTTCACCGGCGCCATCGCCACCGACTGAATCCCGTCGACCACGGTCATCAGCAGCTTGCGCCCGGACGCCGACAGGTCGATATCCAGCGCCTGGGCGATCCAGTGCAGCGGGTTCATCTGCCGCGCCAGGGCGGCCAGCCCCTGTATCAGCCCCTCGTCAAAACCGGCGACCACCGCATCCCAGCGCGCCTGGAAGAACCCCGTCACGCCCGACCAGGCCGAGGCCAGCCCCGACCACAGCGATGCCAGCATCGATCGGCCAGCGGCGGCCAGGTCCACGCCGAACAGGTAGCGCACCAGGGCGTTCAGCCCGTCCGCGACCCAGGAGACCGGGTTGAGCGCCTGAAGGACCGCCACCACGCCCTCCAGGAAGCCCGATTCAAACCCCGCGCGAATGTCGCTCCAAAGGCCTTTGAAGAAGTCGCTGATCGGCCCCCAGAAGGCGTAGATCAGCCCGGCCGCGGCCACCACTGCTGCCACGACCCAGGTGATCGGGTTCGCCAGCAGCGCCGCAGCGAACCCCCAGGCCACCGTCGTCGCCGTTCCGAGCGCCGGGATCAGTGTGGCGCCCAGGCTCATCCCTAGCCGAGCCAAGCTGGCGATCGCCGCCGGGGCGCTGCGGGCCGCAAATCCCAGGAAAGAGGTGGCGAATGTGCGTGTGTACTGAACGGTCGAGAGCAGCAGAGGGCCGAGCGTTCGCAGGGCGCCGACAACCAAGCCCACCCCCTGCAGCCCGTAGGAGCCCATCAAGGTCAGGCCGCCGGCGACGGTCATGATCGGCGCGACCACCGCGAGCACCGCCGCCAGGATGCCGGCGAAGCCGAGCGCGATCCGGAAAAGCCCCGGGTGCGCCTCGGCGAACTCCTTGATGCCCTCCACGATGCCCTGTAGCACCGGCAGCATGTCGTTCATCGCCGGGAGCACGAAGCTGCCCAGCGTGATCCGCAGATCCTCCAGCTGGTTGGTGAACAGCTGCAGCGCGTTCGCCGTGGTCTCCGAGCGCGTCTCGTACTCGGCCTGCATCGAGCCGGCGTAGCGGCTCTGATCGCCCGCCAGGCGGAACGCCTTGTCGAGCTCCTCCATGTTGGTGAGCAGGGGCATGATCGCGCCCTTGCTCTCCTCGCCGAAGATCATCTTGGCGAGGGCTCCCTGCTTCTCGGCAGGCTGCTGCGCGAGGGCCTGGAACACCTGCTGGATGGCCGCCTGGGCGTCGTTCTGCATGAACTGCGCCATGTTCTGCGCAGAGAAGCCCAGCTGCTCGAGCGCCTGGGACTGCTTGCTCGTCGCGGCCTCGCCGGCAGTGAGCGAGCCCACCAGGTTCTTCAGGGCCGTCGCCGCGATCTCCGGGGACTGCCCGGAGTTCAGCAGGGCCGCCGACAGCGCGGCCGTCTCCTCGGCCGCCAGGCCGGCGGACGCCGCCACCGCGCCCTGGCGCTGGATCACCTGGGTGACCTCGCCGGCGGCGGCATTCAGGTTGTTGGAGAGGTGATTCGTGACGTCGCCGAGGGCGACCATCTCCTGCTGCGTCAGGCCCAGCCCGGCACGGATCGAGGCCATCGCTTGACCGGCCTCGCCGGCGGTCATGTCGAAGGCGGTGGCCATCTTGGCCGCGTCCTCGGCGAAGGCCGTCAGGTTATCGCGCGCCACGCCCGACTGCCCGGCGGCGGCCACGATCTCCGCCAGCCCGCCGGCGGCGACCGGGATCTCGGTCGACAGCTGGCGGATATCCGCGCCGAGCTCGGCGAACTGCTCCGGGGTGGAGAAGTCCACCACCTTGCGCACGTCCGCCATCTGGCTCTCGAACTCGATGGCCGGCCGGACGACCTGACCCAGCGCGCCGGACATCTGGCTGGCCGCGCCTTGCGACAACGCGCCGGCGACGGTCATCTGCTCGCCAACGCGCCGCACCCGCTCGGCCTGCTCGCCCAGCCCGCCGAGCGACTGCTGGACCTGGCGGATCGGGCCGGTCGCCCGGTCCACCGCCGAGAGCACCACCGCCAGGTTGAACATGTCCTGCATCGCGCCTACCCTCTAGTCTCGGGCCCTACCTCGGGCCCAATCGCCGGAATCGGAGGCCGGTCATGCTCACCTGGTTCTTCATCTTCTTCGGCATCGGTGCCGGTATTGCGATCCTGCTTTTCCTGCTCGCACTGGTGGGCGTCGCAGTATGGTTCGTGTTCTACGCTGCAAAGTGCCTGAAGCAGGGGTGGCAGCAAGCAGGGGAGGAGCTGCAGGCCCGCAAGGAGCGTGAGGGGCAGGGCTAACCCTGCCCCGCCCCTTGGCGCTGTTGCGAGCGCATCGCCTCGTTCTTGCGCTCGACGTAGTCGGCGTAGTCCGCCATCTCCGCCTCCAGCTCCGCCCACCGCATCGCCATCAGCTCGCTGTGCGAGGCGTAGCCCTCGGCCTTCAGTTGAGCGATGTGCTGCCGGGTAATGAGGGCGCGTTTCCCCCGCCGACCTCCTGCATCAGCGGATTGAGCACCCACAGCGGCAGCGCCTCGACGTCCTCGATCGTCAGCGCCTGGCCGTCGAGGGTGGTTGTCGCCGCCACCAGCCCCATCATGAGCCGCATCGGCTCGTTGGCGCCGACCATCCGGCCGGCCTTGACCAGGTGCTCGCCGCGGGGCTCGGCGACGACCGCCTGCCGCCCGTCGGGCAGCTCGATGCTCCGGCCGGTCTCGGTGTTGCGGGGATTGCTCGTCTGCTCAGCCATTTCCTACTGCTCTCCTATCGGTGACATCCGGCGGTGAGCCTGGTCGCCCAGGCCCCCGCCCGCTTGCTCGGCGCGCCGTGAGCCGGGCCCACGGCTACACCCCCAGGTTCTGGCGCCAGGCCTGGAGCACGTCCTCGCCGCCGACGTTCCAGATGTTCTGGAGCACATCGATCTCCATGACGTCGGTGCCGTCGTGGGTCACCTTGACGTAGCTGCAGGTCAGCTCGTCCTCGAGCTCCAGGGCCTCCTTCGGCGTCGGGGTCCCGAGGCCGGCCTTCTTCCAGGAGGCCGTCACCAGCCAGACCACCGGCTTCTCCTCGACGCGACCGCCCGGGCCGTAGGTCTCGACGCTGGCGCGGATCTGCAGCGAGCGGCTCCTGAAGGGGTTGGCGCCGGCGCGCAGGTGCTCGGCGTAGAAGCCGTTCCACTTCACGCTCATGGTCAGCGCGTTCAGCCCCTGCGGGACCTCCAGCGAGCCGACCATGCCGAGCCCGGTGTGCTCGTTCACGCTCATCTCGAGGTCGGGCAGGGAGACCTCGCTGGCCCGGCCGACCAGCGACTTATCCCCGTCGAGGTAGACGTTGGCGTTGAAGACCTTATTCACTTGGATCGCCATGACGGGCTCCCCTTAGGCGGTCTGCAGGTTGGACAGCAGGTTGACGTCCAGGAAGGACTCGAAGGTGATGCGCTCCGCCGGCGGCGGCGGCAGCATCGTGATGTTGAAGGTCAGGTGGCCGTTGGCGATCTCGGTGTCCGGGTTGTTCGCCTTCAGCCACTCGCACTTCGAGCCCGGCAGCAGCGCGCCGCGGCCGATCAGCGTGCGGATGAACCCGTTCGCGCTCTCGGTGATCGCGTCGATCAGCGCCTGGTTGATCGGCAGATCGATGAACTGGAGCATCGCGTACTCCAGGCTCTCGTGGACCATGTCCGCCGTGCGCCGGGTCTGGAGGAAGTTCGTCGGCCCGGTCGAGCGCGGGTAGGCGCTGGAGCGGTTGCCCCAGGTGCGCAGCCCCGAGCCGAAGGAGTTGAACACGGTGATGATGCCCGCCTCGTTGAGCGCGTTCACGTCCGAGGTCGGGTTGTTGATCATCGCCGAGAGGTCCAGCTCGACGCCGGTGATGCCCTGGATGGTCTTGTTCGACGGCGAGTACCAGTACCCGTACTCATGGTCCGTCGCCGCGATCACGCCGGCCAGGCGCTGGCTGTAGGGCTCCAGCCGGGTGCTGTCGGTGGCGGCGTCGTAGGCCTCCACGTGCGGGAAGCACAGCCCCACCCGGTCCGAGGAGAAGTTGAAGTTGATCGACCCGTCCGGGCCGCGCCCGGCGATCGCGTCGTCGCGCGTGGTGCCGATGGGCGCGTCGATCAGGGCGACGCCCCGGCAGTTGCTCTCGCCGGCGATCACCTCGAGCTCGGCGGCCACCGACTCCTGGGTGGAGTATTCCGGCGCGATCAGGATCTTCGGCCAGAACCCGAAGCGGTTGAAGCTGTTCAGGAAGGCCTGCAGGCCGGTACGGTTGCCGCTGCTGTCGACCGTGCCGATGATGTCGCTGCCCTCGATCACCGACAGATCCGGGTGGTCGTAGTCCACCGTCAGCTCGGCGCCGGCGGTGATCGCGCCGCTGTCCAGGCGGGTGATCGTGCCGGTGCGCTTGTCGAGCGTGTAGTCCGTGCCCTCGACGTGCGTGGTCGAGCCGTCGCTCGACTTCACGGTCGCGGAGATGATGCCGTGCGTGCTGTTGGCCAGCGTCGCCTGGCCCTCGTCGTCGAGGGTCACGGCCTCGTCGCTGACCGAGCTCTTGTGCGTGGTCTCGTCGAAGACGTTGACCATCAGCACGGTGCCGCTGCCCTGGTCGTAGATCGCGTTCAGCGCCTGCGGGATGGTGAAGCCCGGCACCTGCGGACCGCCGAACTTGCCGGCGTCGACATCGGAGAGCACCTGCTGGAGCTGGTTCAGGGTGGCGTTGGCGTCGTCGAGCAGGTGCGTGGGCGCCGTGCCGACCAGGCCGATGACGGCGGTCTTGACCGGGTTGATCGGGCGTACGCCGCCGCGCAGCTCGATCGTCTCGGCGCCGTGGAGGTACGAGGCGGCCATTAGCTTTCCTCCTTGCTACCGGTCTGGGTCGTGCTAGCTGTGCTGGCGCGGGTCTTGGCGGGCCCGCTCACCTTGGTGAGGAAGCCGCGCGCGACCAGGCGCTGCACGTAGGGGTGATCGGCCGGGAGCTCGTAGGTGCGCCCGGGATGGAACATGACCTCGCGCCGCTCGCCCTGGTGGCGCAGGGTGGCGCCGGAGATCGGGCCGCTGTAGGTGAAGCGGGCCTGCTTACTCATCGTCAGTGACCTCCGTGGTGGTGTTGATGCCCTCGAGCGTGATCCGCTCGAGCCGCGGCAGCGCCTCCTCCGGCTCCTCCTCGACCTCGGGCACCGTGCCCTGGAAGCGCATCTCGAAGCGCCAGATGCCGCTGTCGTGATCCACCAGGCGCTCCTGGACCGGACGCAGCTTCGAGCCGCCGCCGGCGCCCGGCAGCCGGAAGCCGTTGAGGCTGATGCGGACCGTATCCAGGTAGCGGTGCGCCCCCTGCGGGCCCCGGAGCTCGCGCAGCAGCAGGGTGCAGGAGATCTGCACCTCGCGGTCCTGGACGTTCACGCCCGTATCGCGGCTCTCCGAGTAGCGCGGCGAGCCGGCGTAGGCGACCAACACCGCGCCGACCGGGTGGTAGAGGTCGTACTCCTCCGGGTTGTCCGGGAACGCCCGGACCTCGAGATCGGCGATGCGCGAGCCCAGGCGATCGACAACGGCGTCGACCATCTCCTCGACAAAGGGCATGTCAGCGGCCTCCCAGGTACTGGCTCAGGATGTCGGCCACGGTCTGGCGATCCGCCTCCGAGACCCCCAGATACGGCCGCGCCGGGATCCGGGCCGCGCTGGCGCGCCCCGCCTGGCCGCCGAGCTGGTGGATCCGCGCGTAGGCCTTGTTGGTGCCCACATGGACCTCGTCGGCCGTGGCCTGGAAGCTGATCGAGTTGAACAGCTCCCCGGTATCCCGGAGGATCTTCGCCCGGCGCCGATCGCCCTTGCGCTGGCCCAGCGTCGCCGCCGCCAGTCCCGGCCAGGCCTCGCCGTCCGGGCCGCGCTGCTCGCGAAAGCGCTGGTGCGTCGAGGTCTGCAGCTCACCGCCGATCTCGGCCAGCGCCGGCTCACGATCCGCAAGCCGCCCGGCGAGCTCGGCGAGTCGCTCGTCGAGCCCGTCGTCGCGCAGGCGCACACCCAGGCTCACCGGCATCACAGATCCTCGAGCGTCTCGCGGGTAAAGGCCGGCTCGGGGCCGCCGGCGGCGATGCTGCCGGCCCCGGCCGGGGAGAGGCCGTCGCCGCCGGTGCCCGAGAGCCGCCCCTCGGCGACCCGGGCCAGGAAGCGCACCGCCTCGTCGTGGCCGGCCTTGATGTTCTCGACGTCCAGGCCGGGGCGCCGGCGGGCTAGGCGGTAGAGCGCGATGTCGACCGCGTACGGCGCGAGCACGCGATCCGCCGGGCGGTGCTCGGCGGCGACCTTGGCCAGATAGCCGTCGATCACCCCGGCGGCGTCGTCGAGCGCCTGCTCGATGACGCTGTCATCGACGCTCTGGCCGTCCTCGCTGGCCAGCTGCGTGGCGATGCGCTGATCGACCCGGGCCTTGAACTCAGCAACGGTGGCGTAGCTCACGAGCGCCTCCGCCTACGACTGCCCGGACTCGCCGCCGCCCTGCGAGCCGCTGCTCGCGCCCGCCTTGGCGCTGGACTTGCCGGGCTTGCCGGCCGGCTCCAGGCGCCCGAGCGCGATGAGCGGCTCGGCGGCGCGCTCGGCGAGCTCGATCTCGGCGCCGGGCGGGTGCAGCGTGCCGCCAGAGCGCACCGGGACCTCCTGCACGATGTACTTCGGCATGGTCGACCTCCGCCTACGCGACGTTCTCGATGAAGTAGCCCAGGTCCGGGGCGGCGACGATCTCCGCGACGCTCTCGCCGGCGCGCACCATCTGGCCGCCGCGCAGGCCGATATTGCGGTCCTGCCAGGAGCCGGCCACCCGGTCGCCGAACTGCGCGGTGTAGCCGAACGTGGCGCCGCGCTGGGTGTCGGCGGTGCGGTCGCGGTGGATCAGGGCCACGTGATTGCCCCAGACGCGCTGGAAGTTCGCCGGCTGGCCGCGCCGGGCGGTGTTGACCCAGCCTCGGCCGACGACGACCTCATCGAGCTCGAACAGCGCCGCGACGGCCTGGCGCTCCGCCATGCCCGAGTCGCCGGCGTTGCGGTGCGCGGCCTTGACGATCGCCGGGTGCTGGCGCAGCGCCGTCCAGGCGGTCTGGCCGATCACCATGACGTTCGGGCGCATGATCGGCGTATCGAGCGCGTCGGAGATCACCTGGATCGGCTGGCCGGAATCCTCGGAGAACTTGTCGCCGCTGGCGAGGCTCTCCTTGTTGCCGGACGGATAGGTCGCCGCATCGAAGACGTGGTTGGCGACCCGGACCTCGCGGTCGAGCAGGATCAGGTTGGTCAGCCCCTCGACGGCTCGGCCTCGCGGGTCGTAGCCCTGCGGGGCGTTGGCAATGTCGTCCTGCGGGATGGCGTCGTCCAGGCCGTAATCGTCGACCGCCCCGGACTGCTCGCTCGCGCCGAACTCGACCTGGTTAGGCTGGGATTTGCGGCCGACCGCGGTCTCCGGCAGCGTGAAGCCGTCGGCCTGGTTGTACGCCAGCCAGCGGAACTCGCGGGTGCCTACCGGCACGCGCGGGAGCACGCTGTCGGCGACCATCGCCTCGTTCTGGTAGGCGATGGCGATCGCCGTAAGCTCGGGGTCTTGCGGGAATGGATAGCGCGCCATGACTACTCACCCTGGATCTGCGTGGGGTTCAGGAGTACCGGGCGGATGTCGCCGGCGACGGCGCCGAGGATCGCGGTCCCGCCGACGCGGGCATTGACGCCCGAGGCCGGCGCCGCCGTGACGGCCTTGCCGTCGGCATCGGCCGTGACGGGATCGCCCGGGTTGACGGCGCCGCCGAACTCGACGTCGGCGATGCCGCTGTGGATGACGTCACAGGTCTGGCCCGCGTCGGCACCCAGATCGCTGACGCCGAAGATGGCGTCGGTGCTCGAGGCCGCCTGCTGGACGTTGCCGTCGCTATCCGGCGCCACCAGGCGCCGGCCGGCGACCGCGGACGGGGCCTTGTAGCCCCTGATCAGGCCAGGGATCCCCATTTAGCTACCCTCCTTGCCCTGCCCGGGCTTGCCCTTGCGCTTGCTGATCTCGGCGACGGCCTGGCTGGTGGTGATCTCCAGGCCGGCCTGGCGCTGCTCCTCCTGGTAGGCGACCGCCTCGCGGGCGAGCTGGGTGGCATCACCGGCATCAGCCTCCTCCTCGGCGGACTTGGCTCGCTCGGCGTAATCCACCTGCTGCGGCAGGCGCTCGAGCACCTCCTCGAGGAAGAACTTGTTCGGATCCCGGGTCTCCCCCTCGGCGAACTGCACCGCCTCCTGGTTGTCCAGCGCATCCATGAAGGCCATCAGCCGCTCCTTGTCGCAGGGCAGCGGCCGGCCGGCCTGGACCAGGCTGTCCAGGCGGGCCTCGCGCTCCTCGTGGCGCTGGCGCCGCTCACGCTCGGCGAACTCGGCCTCCCGGCGCTGGATCTCCTGCTCCCGGCGCGCGATCTCGGCCTCGCGATCCGGGGCGCCCCCGGGCTGGCTCTGGCTGCTCTTCGTCACGGTTGCCCCCTTCGTGGCCTGGGTTGGTGCGCTCTGGCCCGGCTCGGCGTAGGTCGCCGGGCCCTCGTCGTCGTCCTGAGCCGCCTCCTCCTGCACGCCGGTGACCAGGTGCTCCGGCAGCGCCGTATCGGCCGCCTCGGTGCCGTGCTGCTCGATGAGCCAGTTGCGCAGCGTCCGGAAGAGGTCGCCCAGCTTCCAGCCCGAGACGTCACCGAACTCCATCGTCACCGCCTCGTCGCCGTCATCGGCGAGCTCGACCGGCGCGAGCCCCTTCACCGCCGGCGGCTGCGCGCCGAGGAAGCCGACGTGGCGCAGGTAGTAGGCGCCCGGCTTCGGATTGCTCGGGGAGGTCGGCTTGTAGAAAGAGGCGCTGACCTTCTTGTAGCGCCCCTCACGAACAGCCTCAGCGAAGTGCGGCTCGACCTGGTCGGCCCGGGCCTGGAGGCTGGCGCCGCTGGCGGCGAGCCCCTTCACCCAGCCGTAGGCGGGCGCGTCGTGCCGGGGATGGCCGACCACGATGGGCGCCTCATGCAGAGAGGGGTCGTACGCCGCCGCCGAGGCCTGCAGATCCCCCTCCGTGAAGGCGATCTGCTCGCCGCTCATGGCGGTGTGCTGACCGGCGCGGAAGATCTCGATCGTCTGTGTCATGGCAGCCCCACGTTCTGAGTGCGCAGGGGCCACGATGCGCGCGAGCGGGGCCGCGGCTCTGCCCGGAACCCTTTCCGGTGGCTCTCGCGGCTGTTAAACGGTCTTCAAATGGGGTTATAGCGGCGCTGAAGGGTAGGGCACTGCTGGCGAGCCAGCGCCGCTACAGCGGCTTGTGCGAAGCGCTCAGCGGGAGCGGGTGAGATGGCCCACGCGGTGGCGGTTGGCCTGCTCGGGCGAGTCCGCGTGCACCGCCTCCACGGTGTTGCGCCCAAGCTGCACCGTCAACACCGTATCGCCGTGGTGGCGCAGCAGGCGGCGGCGCAGCTCGACCTGGCCGGTGTCGGCGTGCCTCTCGAAGGCGAGCCAGGCCTCCCGCGGGTCTTCCAGCGTCGCCTGGAGCCTGGGCAGCTGGCGCAGCGCGGCGTCGTCCAGGTTCTTCGCCAGCGCGTCGGCCGACAGCACCGCCTGGCTGCCGTCGGGCAGGGTGACGTGCGCCGCCTCGCCGCCGAGGATCTCGCGGGCGTAGGCCGCCCGGTCCGCCGGCAGCTCGGCGCGCGCCGGGGCAGGCGGATCATCGACCGCCAGGGCCTGCGGCTGCTGCGCGCTCTGCCAGTCGCCGCCGGTCAGCCGCTCCCAGCGCTCCGCGTTCTCGCCCCAGGCCGCCATCGCCTGCTGCTGGTCGATCGAGCCGTAGGCCGCGCGGCCCGCGTTGTAGCCGAACCCGGCGTCGATGCCCTGGGGTGTAGGCCAGTCGACCGGGCCCGCGGCGGTATTCACCGGCCGGCTCTCCATCGTCACCGGCGGGCGCTCGGAGACCGACAGCCCCTGGCGCTCGAGCTCGCGCTCAGAGGTCGGCAGCGCCGAGCACCGGCACCCCCAGCCGTTCATGGGCATGTGGGTGTCCCACCACGGATCGTCGGCCGGCAGGATGGTCCCGTCCCAGGCCTCGTGCTCCGGGCGGGTGCGCCCGTCGTCAATGGCCTCGTAGCGCAGATAGGGGTGGCTCTGGCGCAGCTGCTGGGCCTGCTGCCAGCGCCCGGCGTTGTAGGCCTGGCGGATGTTGGTCTGGTAGATCGTGCGCGAGCGCCAGCCGCGCGAGCCTTTGTAGCTCCAGCCGTGCCGGGCGACGATCTCGTCGAAGCGCTTCCGGAAGCTGTCCAGGGTCTCCCCGTCGCGCACCGCCCGGTCGACGGCCTTGCGGAAGTCGGCGAGCAGCGCCGCCTTCTGCGCCCCGGCGACGACGAACGCCTTGGCGTGCTCGCCCTCGCGGATATCCGTCCAGCGCTCGGTGGGCAGGTTCAGCTTGCCGGCGAAGTAGTCGACAGCCTCCTGGAAGGGCTGCCCCTCGGCCAAGGTCTCATGCGCCATCGGCATCGTCCGCGCTGTCGCTGCGCCCGCTCAGGTTCGCCACCGCCAGGCCGTCGCCGATGGTGCGCGCCAGCTCCGCGACGTCGAGCCCCGGATGCAGGGCCTCGAGGCGCCGGACGGCCTCGCTGAAATCGGTGCTCGCCTCGAGCGCCTGGCGCACCTCCTCCAGCCAAGCATCCGTGTAAGGGCGCGTCAGCTCCTCGAGCTGCCCGGCGAGCTCGTCGCGCTCCTGCTCGGCGGCGCGCTCCGGCTCGGCGAACCCGGCGCCGCCGGCCGCCTGCTGAGCGCCGCCGCGGGCAGCCCCCTGGCGCGGCTCGAAGCCCTGCCCGTAGACCTCGTCGACGTACGCCTGAGTGGGCCGGTAGCCCATGTCGTAGATGACCTTGTCGCGGTCGGCCCGGGCCTTGAGGTCCTCGGGCTCGCTAACCTCGCGCCACACCCGCGGGTAGGCGGCCCCCGGGTAGTTCCAATCGATCAGCCAGCGCGCCACCTGGTCTGAGAACGACTCGCAGACGAGGTCCGCGTCGGCGCGGACGACATCCAGCTTCACATCCTGGTGCACCTCGGCCTGCGCGCGGCTGGAGCCGCTGTCCGTGGTCATCGTCTGCGAGAGGATGACCTTGGAGATCGCGCCGTTCATCTCGCGGTAGAACTGCTGGTAGTCGCCGCCCGAGCGCTGGGCCGCGCCCAGCAGCTCCGCCTGGGTGCCGTCCGGCACCACCAGGGCGCTGTCGAAGGTCATGGCCCTGAGGGCCTGCATCAGCTTCTGCTTCTCCTCGTCGCTCGCCCCGCGCGGCACTGTGCCCTTGGCGGTCGGCGCGGCGAACTTCTCCATGTAGACCGACCAGAACTTCAGCCCGTTGCGCTTGAGCCAGACCGGCCAGTAGCACCAGTAGGCCAGCCCGCGGCCGTACAGGTCGTCATCGTCGTCGCCCCCCGAGCTGAACGTCCAGAACTTGCGCTCGGGCATCACCTCGCCCTGCGGGGCGCGGTAGGTGATCAGCCGCAGCCGCCCGTCGACATCAAAGCCGAAGCGCGCCGGACGGCGCACCTTCAGCTGGTCGAGCACCACGTTGCCGCCGTCCGGCGCCCAGAGGCACTCGGCGACGCCGTAGCCGTACCAGATGCCGTTGAGCATCTTGCGCGTGGCGTTGTCGAAGCGGATGTGCGCCAGCTGCTCGCGCAGGAAGTCCGCGGCCTTGCGATCGCGCTGTTTGCGGCCGCCCGGCTCGACCCCCCATTCGCAAGCGATGGTGGCGTTGAAGCGCTGCTGCAGGCAGCTCTGCACCTGGTCATCGCGCTTGACCCGCTCGTAGATCTCCAGATCCCCGCGGCCGCGGGTGCGCAGGATCTCGTCGCGCGGCTGGCGCAGCTCACCGATCAGCGGCGCCAGCACGTCCTCGCCGTCTCCGGCGGCGGCGATCTCCTCGTAGACCGGCTTGGTGCTCATACGAACTCCTCGAAGTCCTCGGCGCCCGGCAGCGCCTCAAGCCCGGTGCCGGCGGGCGCGAAGGCGCCGAAGCCGGCGCGCGGCGCATCGGCTGTCAGCGCGTCGATCGGGCCGCCCTCGGCCAGGGAGGCGTAGTAGGCCAGCGCGGCCGCCACGGCGGCGTCGCCGTGGCGCTGGCCGTGCTGGCCGCTGGTGCGCGCGCTATCGGGCACCCGGGCCACGCCCCTGATCACCTCGACGGCGCGGAAGTCGTCCAGGATGTCGCTGTCGCGCGGCAGCGAGATCATGGCGTCCTCGAAAGCCGCCTTGAGCGGCGGCATGTTCTCGCGATACCAGGGCTCGGAGAGCTGTACCTCCTCGATCACGGCCGCGCCGAAGCGCTGGCGCGCGCGCTCGGCCAGGAACTGGCCGTTACCGCGCGCGTCGAAGGCCCCGTAGGAGAAGCGCGGCAGCCGGTTCAGCAGGTAGAACACGATCTGCTCCTGCTGGGTGAACGGCACGTTGCGCAGCTCGATCACGAAAGGGGTGCGCCGAACGAGGTTGCCCTCGAGCACCAGCGGCCAGAGCACCGTCAGGTCGCCGCTGCGCCCGAAGTCCTCGCCCAGGAAGGTCCGGGTGTAGCTGGTCAGCTGGTTCAGGTGCGGGCGCAGCTTGGCGTCCAGCCAGTCCTGGCAGTCGGCCGCGCGCACGTGGTCGGCCTGGTCGACGAAGCCATCCTCGCAGGTCCAGCGGATCACCGGCGCCTCGCCGGCCATACGCGCCTCGATCAGGGCGCGCGGTAGCCAGCGCCCGCCGGAGGCGCGCGGGATGCAGTCGAGCTCCTCGCTCGCCGCGTCGCCGTAGAAGGCCCGGATCTCGCGCGTCCAGGCGGCCTCCTTCTCCGGCGTCCAGGTCTCGCCCTTGACCAGGCAGATGCGCTGGTAGAGCCCCTCCGTCAGCGCCTCATCGAAGGTGGTCCGGTGCAGACTGTAGCTGTTGCGCCCGGCGCGCACCTGCTCGATGAGCTCGTTGAACGGGTTATCGACGCCGTTGTGCGTCGAGATGATCCGCACGCGCCCGCCCCAGATCAGCAGGGCGAAGGCGGCCTTCAAAAGCTCGTTCAAATCGGGGTGGAACGCCGCCTCGTCGACCACGACCACACCCTGCTTGCCGCGTAAGTTGGACGGCCGCGAGGACAGGGCAGTGATCTTGTAGCCCGAGGCGAAGCGGATCCGGAAGGCGAGGATGTCGCTGTCCTCGTCGGCGACCAGCGTCTCCTCGACCGCCTCGCAGGCTTGCGCGAACTGGATCGCCCAGCCGGCGCAGGTGTCGATGAACTCCCGCGCCATGTCCTGGTTGTAGCCGATATACCACACGTCGTCGCCGCCGGAGGCCTTCGAGGTGCCCGCGATCAGCACGTCATCGGCCGCCTCGGCCCAGGTCAGCCCGATCCGCCGGCTCTTCTCGGCGATCTTGACCGGCGCCTGGTCGGCGATCCAGCTCTGCTGGTACGGCAGGAGTACGTGCGGCGCCTCGCTCATGAGCGCTCCACCCCGAGGATCTGGGCGCGGATAGCCTCGGCGTTCTCCCCGGACATGCCGCTGGCCCGGGCCGCCTCGACGGCCTGATCGGCGGCCTTCTCGCGCTCCTCCCGGGCGACCTGCTCACGGACCTTGAGGATCCGGTCGGCGCTGATCTTGCCGCTCTGCTCGAGGTCCTTGATCGTCCGGGCCAGGAAGCTCAGATCCTGCGGGTCGGGGTTGCCCTCGTCCTCGCCCATGTCCGCCATCGTGCGAAAGGCGATGGTCTTGAGCATCTCGGCGAGCAGCCGGCCGACGTCCGAGCCCTCCTCCTGGCCGAGCTCCTGGACCCAGATCCCGGCCACGTTCTGCGCCTCGCGGTAGCGCTCCAGCTGGCGCTCATAGCGCTGCTTGTAGCGCCCGACGCTCGAGCGCGAGACCTCCTGGTTGAGCTCGTCGAGCTTGGCCGTGATCTCGTCGACCGTCCGCCCCTCGCGGATCAGCCGATGGACCTGCTCGCGGACCGACTCCGGCAGCTGCTCGATCGTCGACTTGCGCGCCATGGCTCACGCGCCCGGCCCAGGGCGGCGCACGCCGGGCTGGCTAGCGCGGCCGGCCGCCAGATCGGCGCCGCGTTCGGTGAGCTCGGCGATCATCAGCCCGCCGAGCTCCGTGAGCTTCACCGCCCCCTGCTCGCTCAGCCACGTCAGGTCGCCGCGCACCTGGTCGAGGGTCGCGCGCAGCCCGTAGCTGTCCACGAGCTCCCGGAGCAGCTGCTCGTTGGCCGAGTACCCCGGCGCCCCGGAGAGCGTCTGCAGGATGGCCAGCCGGCGGTGCTCGGCGATGTGCTGCAGATAGTCCGACACGCTCAACCCCTCCCCTCGGCTAGCCGCCGTGGCGGCTGCCCTCGCGCAGGTAGGTGTCCATCATCTCTACCTGGCGGTTCATGACGTTCGAGAGCTCCTTGAAGCCCTCGAGCTCCTTGTTCAGTCCGGTCACGTCGCCGCGCAGGCGCTCGACCAGGATGTGCAGATCGGAGACGGTCGAGTTATCCGGCAGCTGGCGGATGTGCGTCTCGATGCTCGAGACGCGCTCGCGCAGGTTCGCGTGGGCCTGGCCCGCCTCGTCGATACGGCCGTGCACCTTCTCGAAGCCCTGATCGACCTCGCTCTTGCGCGCCTGGCGCCGCGCCACCGCCCAGGCGTAGCCGCCAGCGGTCATGGCGATGATGTTCGACAGCAGCGCCAGCCCGGCGATAACGACCTTCCACTCTTCAGTGCCGAGCCCCACAGCTCACTCCTCCTGGCTGCTCAGGGTCTCCTCGCTGCCGGCGGCGCGGACGCGCTCGCGCATCACGCCGTAATCGACAGCCAGGCGCTTGAGCGCCGAGCAGGGCGGGCGCGGCTGCTGGCGGTCGCAGGGGCGGCGGCCGTCCTCGGCCATCTCCTGCGCGGCCTTGGCCTGGAACGAGTCCGAGTACGCCTCGAGCTCTGGCGTGACCACGCTAGTAGTCCCCATCGCGCAGCCGCTCAGCAGTACCGCGCTCGCTGCCGGGGCGTACCTGCTCCATCCGCCGTTTCGCATCCGCCGCCTCCTGCGCCTGATCCCGGCGCCGCGCTTGGGCGCCGAGGCGCCGCTGGGCGCGGCCGTAGAGCCAGAGCACCAGCCCCAGCGCCCCGACCGCACCCAGCGTGACCGCCCCGGTGATCAGCGCCGTAGTCATTAGCCCTTGGAAATCTCGTCCTGGGCGACCACGCGACCGATAACGGCCACGACGCCGCCGACGGCGCCGGCGATGGCAGTGGCGTACTCGGCGAGCTGCGTCTGCGCGTCAGCGCCGATATCCACGCCGAAAGCGCCTGCCACGGCGGCGGCGACCGCGATGATGCCGCCCCAGACCGTCTTGCTCCGATACCAGGCCTTCTGCCCTTTCATGGGCCCTCCTAGCGTCTGCGGTAGAAGTGGTGCGCCCCGATCGCTACAGGCTCGCTCAGCGCCTCGTAGTCCCAATCGGGGCGGATCGAGCGGGCGTGGTAGTGCGTGGCCCCGCCCGTCGGATCACCGAATCCCTCGAGACCCTCGACAGCCGCACACGCCACAGCCATGGCGCGGCGCAACGCCGGATCGGCCAAGGTGGCCGCCTCGAGCTTGGCGCGGTTCGGATCCCCGTCGTTCCAGCAGCTGAACTGCCAGGGGTCGAGGCACGCCGCCTCGATCGTGTCGTCCGGCACACCGTCGCCCTGTTGCCGGGTCCACCAGCCGGGCTGCGCATAGCGGTTGAGCACCACATGCGCCACGGCGATCTGGCCCTGCAGCGGCTCGCTGCGGGCCTCGCCGTAGACGGTGCGCGCTAGGGTGTCGATGTCCTGGGGACGGTGCTCGTCGGGCATGCTGCACTCCTCGCTCGCTCTAGGAGCGATGGTGCAGCCGGCGGCGGGCGCGAGGGCGCCCGGAAGGGATTCCGGTGTCTAAAAAGGGGAAGAGACTCAGGCGAAGAGATCGCCCTGGCGCTCGTCAACGCCGGCGCCGGCGTTGACGATCATGCGGACGTAGCGCTCGGTGCAGCCCAGGTCCGCGGCGATGCGCCGATGCGAAAGGCCATCGCCCTTGAGCCGCAGGATGCGCGACTTCACTGAGCGCGCCGCGGCATTGCGCGGGATGTCGATGCGCTCGCCGCCGTAGTGCCAGCACAGCCGGCGGAACGCCTCGAGGCCGATAAGCCTGGCCCAGGGGTGCTCGGCCCGCGGCGTGCGCGGGACGTAGCAGCCCTCCAGGCCGCCGTAGTGCTCGGCGAGCCGAAGCGCCGAGCGCGCCCCCACGACCTCGGCGATCCCTCGCAGCTGACTACTGACGATCCCGTCGCCGCGGCGACCGCAATCCTGCACGCTCGAGCTCCTCCTGTAGCCAGCGGCGGTTACGCTCGATCTGCTCCGGCGTCGGCTCCGGCAGCGGCAGCTTGCGCGGCTGCGGCCGGCTCGGCAGCGCGTCGAGCACGTGGCGCGGCGCCGGCCAGCGCTCGGCGTTGCGCGCCACCGCCTGGAACGCGGTGCGCAGCCGGGGCGTGTCGAGCGACTCGTCCCACTGCACCGGCGCGCTCCAGAGCGACTCGGCCCACGCCTGGGCCGTGAGCTTTATCGTATCGTATCCCGGGCCGCCTGCCAGCCCCAGCGCCACCAGGCGCTGGATCTGCTCGCCGACGACCGAGCGGAACCAGCTCGGGATCTCACTCGCCATGGCGCCACTCCTCCAGATCTTGCAAGGCCTGCGCAGTGCGGCTGCCCCCGGCCTGCGAGCCCCTCGGCTGCGAGCCGGGCGCCGGCGCCGGGCGCTGCGCCGGCAGCGCCGCGGCCTCGGTGCCGCGGCTCGCCAGGCTCTCGAGCACACGGCGCAGGTAGTGGTGCGAGCGCAGCGGGCGGGTGTCCTCACCCTCCTCGCGCTTGCGCCGGATCGCCTCGACCGTCTCGGAGAGCGCGGCGCCGAGCAGCGCCGTGTCCGTGTGCTCAGCGAGCGCCTCCCGAGCGATGCGCAGCGCCCGCTCCCAGGACAGTGCCCGGGTGCGGCTGCGCCACAGGCCGAGGTACGCGACCAGCGGCGCCGAGACGTCACGCGATAGCCCGCCGAGCAGCGCCATGAGCTCCCGGGCGGACTCGTCCTCGAAGACCGCCTCGAGCGAGGCCTCTGCGTGGCAGACCGGGCAGCGGAACTTCATGGCCACACCCCTTTGCGGTACGCCATCTCGATGATCGCCTGCTGCCAGTGCTGGCGGCGGGCCGTGCGCTGGAACCGATCACCGTGGAGCGCGGCGAGCCCCAGGAGCCAGTCGACGGTGTCGTCCAGCTCGTAGAGCATCTGCGCCACCGCCGCGGCACTGTGCAGGCCATCGCCGAGCACGGCCGCCTCGACCATGGCCATCACGGCAGCGTCCCGGCTGCCGTAGAGCTCGTCAGCGTAGCCGGGCAGCATAGGCACCTCCTTCACTGCTCCCGCCCCTGGCGGCGGGCGTCGTAGGTCAGGGCGGCAACCAGCCGGCGGAGCTGGTGCGAGCGGCACCACTCGAAGCGCTCGACGCCGAACATCCGCCGCGCCAGGGCGTCGGCATAGGCATCGGGCCGGCCGGCGGCGGCGAGCTGAGCGCGCACCTTGGCGACCAGCTCGCGGCGATCCGGGGCCGCTCGGCTGCGACCGCGCCGCCGGGGCTGCCAGCCGCGCGAGCGCAGGTGCTCGAGCACCTGGCGGCGCTGCGCAGCGTCCAGTGCCGAGGCGGAGCGCACCCCCGCCAGCGCCTCGAGCATGGCCTCGTAGGTGTCACGATCGAGGCAAAGCTCCTTGGCGGCGATGTGGATCTGGGCGAGCTCGCGCTCGCGCCGGTCCTTGCTCATGGCGAGGGCCTCCCTTGTGGCTGGCTCATCAGGCCGGCGGCGCCACCGCCGGCGACGCCCGGGACGCCCCGGGCGTTTCGCCTTCACACGGCCGCGAGGTCGAGCGGGATCGCCTGGTAGCGGCCGCTCTCGTCGCGCCGGTAGGCCCGGACGTAGACGGCCGTGCCCGTGGTCTGGATGGAGTCACGCAGCGCGGCCATCGCCTGCTTCCAGTCCTCGTCGTCGATCTCGAGGCGCAGCAGCTCGAGGACCGCGTGCGTCTTCAGGTTGCCCTGGCGGTCGGTCCTGAAGGCCCGATCCACCAGCGAGCGCAGGTGCGGGTTAGCGCCCTCGCTCCACTTCTCGATGCACTGGTCGATGAGGTCCTTCGCGGCGTGGAGCTCCTCCGTGAATGCCAGCCGCTCGGCGGTCGCCCGCTCGATCTTGTAGCGGCCGTCATAGCTCGTCACGCTCACGTTGCCCTTCTCGCCGCCGATCGTTACGCCGTAGCGCTCGGCGGTGATGCGCACCAGGTCCTGGATGTCGTGCAGGGCCTGCTCCTTGAACGCCTGCAGCTCCGCCGAGAGCGCCTCGGCGCGCTCGGCGAGGTCGCGGGCGAGCTGGTCGCGCATCATGTCCTGCTCGCGCACCTGGTCGATCGGCACCAGGTGCCCGGCGCTGTTCTCCATGTAGCCTTCGGGTATCATCGGTCCTCCTGAAAGAGCTCGTCCTGGGTGACGTCGGCGAGCAGGGCCTCGACCTGCTCGTGGGTGAGCGACCCCAGCGCCTGGTCCGCCTTCTCGGCGCCGGCGGCGTCATCGGTGAACTGAAAGCCGACCGTGCAGACGTCGAGGCCAGGCGGGCGAAAGAGCACCTGCAGCTCCGGGCCGTCCTCGCCCTGCTTGCGCAGGGCGAGGATCTGGCCGTAGCGATCGCTGTCGAAGGCCCGGAAGAACCGGCGAGTCACCAGCCGGCTCATGCCTTGGCCCCCTTGAAGCTCGCCGCCGCGGTGTGGCGCCGGGGGTGACGGCGGTGGCGCAGCTTCTCGACCGGCACGCCGCCGCGCCGGGGCAGGCTCTCGACGGGCGCGATGTGCCGGGCCGCCGCCACGTCGCGCGACAGGCGCAAGGCCTGGTTGATGATCAGCGGGTCGCACCCCTCGCGCACCAGCCGCTCGCACTCCTCGGGCTGGCGCAGGTACGTCTCGAGGCTGATGCCGCAGTAGCGCAGGCCGAGGTCCAGGTAGCGGTCGGCGTAGTAGTTGAGGTACTCATCGGTGTAGGTCGTGCACATCGCTCAGCCCTCCGAGATGTTGTGCGGGCAGGTGCGGCAGGCCTTGTAGAGCCGCACGCGCTGGGGGTTGGTCGCCACGAACGGGCGGCGCTGGTAGTCCAGGCAGTCGGCCGAGGAGATCTCGCCGAGTACGGGGCAGTGCACGGCGACGTGCAGCAGCGCCCCCTCGATGCGCGTGCGCACGCGCTCCCAGTTGCCCCGGTAGGTGCCCTTGAGCACCTGGTTGATCGTGCTCGGGCTCAGGCCCACCTCCCGGGCCGCCCGGGCCTGGGAGGTGGCGTGGCAGCGCTCGGCGAGCGCGCGCAGCCAGGCCGGCTGCTCGGTGGCGGCGTCACTCATCGCTATCTCCTCCTTGGCGCCAGACGACCTCGCGCAGGTTGGCGTCGTAGACCTGGCGCACACGCTGGACCTGGGGCGGCTGCGGCCCCGTGTAGCGGGTGCGCAGGAAGCGGTAGCGCGCCGGGCGCCCCGGGCCGCCGGGGTCGGTGGCGGCCAGGTAGCCGGCCCGGTGCAGGTAGTGGCAGTAGGTCTGCGCCTCGGCGTAGGCGATGAGCACCTCCTCGGTGGAGGCGGTCACCGCCAGGTCGCGGGCGCTGAACTCGCCGAGGATGCGCATGGTCCGCCACATCTGCTCGCGCCCGAGCCCCTGGGTGACAGCCGTGCCGTCCCGGCGGACCCGCGGCGCCTCGGCGGCGTCGCGGACCACGCGGTAGACGCGCGAGTAGGCAGCGCCGCGCTGGTGGACCGTCTCGCCGGTCTCCTCGATGTAGCCGGCCGCGGCCAGGCCATCGATGTAGTCGCGCACGGTGTCCCGGCCGAGCAGCGTCTCGCGCCGGATCTGCGGCGGCGTGAACTCGCCGAGCCGGCGCATCGCCGCCCAGGCGGCCTCGCGGGTGTCGTGCTTGCCTTGCTGATCGACGGGCTTGCGCGCCATCTCAGACCCTCCGCTTCGGCGGCTCACCGGAGAACAGCTCCCGCCGGCCCCAGGCCTGCAGGTCCATCTCGGTGCGCCCGAGCTGCTGCGCCTCGGCGCGCACCTGCTCGATGTTCACGCAGACGCGGCGGACCGAGCCCCGCGAGACCTCCTGGATGCGGCCGAGCAGGTCCTCGGCGATGGTCACCCCGGGGGCGTAGAGCCGCGCCAGGTGCCGGGTATCCTCGATCGAGGCCGGCTGCGCGGCGACCCAGTCGAGCATGCGGTTGTGGAAGCGCTCCCACTGCTGCAGACGGTGGGGCAGGCGCTCCTCGCCGATGAGCAGGATCGGGGCATTGGAGCCCTCGTAGAGGTCCCGGATGATCTCGACCGCGGACTTGCTGACGATGTGGTCGACCTCGTCGATGATCAGCGGCCGGCCGGTCACCACCAGCTGCTCGGCGATCTGCTCGGTCATCTCGTAGAGCGTCTTGTGCGGGGTCAGCCCCATCTCGCGGAGCACCGCCTGGAGCAGCGCCTTGCGGGTCCAGGAGCTCATGCACTGGATGTAGTAGGCCCGGGTCTTGTTGGCGGTGTAGGCGGCCGCCGTGCTCTTCCCGTAGCCCGAGGGGCCGTAGAAGGTGATCATCCCGGGCAGGTGGCCCGGGCGGTCCATCACCTGCTGGACCGCCTGGTGGCACAGGCCCACGTTCGCCAGCGGGGCGACCGTGCCGGACTGGCCTTCAAAGGGTGCTTGCGTCATACTGTCACCTCGTTGTGGTTGCTTTTCCTCAACTGGGCCCTTCGGCCCACCCGGCCCGCCGCGGTAACGGCGGGCCACCTACTCCTGGCCACTGCCGATGGCCAGGTCTTGCTCCATTTCCCGAAACGCCCGCCAGGTCGGCGAGTTCCGGAAGCTCTCGTAGAACGCGCGGGCGTCGCTCGAGATCGGCTCGCCGGCGGACAGGCGCCGGTCGAGCTCGCACCAGTAGCGGTAGCGCTCCGCGTTATTCATCTCCGCCGGGTCCGGCTCGGCGGTGCGCTGGGCATCGAGCGAGACCACCTCCGCGGCGTGCCGCGCGGCCGCCGCGGTGCGCTCGGTCTCCTCCGGCTGCGGCGGCTCGTCGGTGCGGGCGGCGCGGCCGGCAGCCTCGATCTCCGGCGTAGTGTGCGTCTCGCTCGGCGTCGGGAAGGCGCTCACCCGGCCCGCCTCGCGGGCGCGGCTGTCGAGGATCTCGTGGGCGATCTCGCGGGTGCTCTGCTGCCGCGCGCTGCGGCGCAGCTCCCGGCGGGCCTCCTGGGTGCGCGCCTTCTGGCGCTGGCGGGCCTCGGCGGCGATCTCCTGGCGGTCGACGCCGACGACCTCCGGGTCCACCGCCTCACAGATGAAGTCGTTATCGGCGCCGCCGAAGACCCAGATGCGCCCGAGGTCGGTCGGATCGCGCCGGACAGTGACGCGCTCGCCGACGTGCAGGGCGAGATCCGGGTGGACGTAGAGGCCGCGATCGATGCGGACCCCTTTCTTCGTCACCGTCCGCTCGCCGACCTCGGCGAGCAGCACGTCGAGGGCGCGCTCGTCGCTGATCGTGCGCACCGTGTCGCGGCTGGCGGCGGCGACCTGGAACGGCGTCTGGCCGCCGAGCCCCTCGTGGGGGTTGTGCTCGTAGACGTCGCGCACCCAGCGGTCGCAGAACTCCTGGAGCTCGGCGGCGCTCATCCGCACCTCGACCGCCTCGTCCTTCTTGAACAGCCGCTCCGAGAACGCCGAGCGCGCCTCGAGCGCCTGGCGCTCGGCGACGTCGTGGCCGACGTAGCCGGGCAGCAGCTCGACGAGATCGTGCTGGAAGGTCCGGAAGAAGCGCTCGACGTGCGGCTTCTCCCAGGGCGCGAAGGGCGTGCAGGTGCGCTGCTCGACGCCGAGGGCTTGCAGGACGCTGGCGTACTGGTAGCTCGTGTAGTCCGCGCCCTCGTCGGTCTTGACCGTCTCCGGCACGCCCCACTCGATGATCGCCCGGCGGGTCAGGGTGCCGATCGCCTCCGCCTTGGAGACGGGGGTGACCAGCAGCATGGCGCGGCGGCTGTAGACGTCGATGGCGCCGATCAGGTGGTGGCGGCCGTCGGTGAGCATCACGTCCGCCGGCGTCGAGTCGAGTTCCCACAGGGCGTTAAGCCGCTCGACGCCGGCGCTGTACGAGCCGAACGCCGTCATGTAGCGGCTCTTCCACGCATCCGGGTTGCGGGCGGCCTCATAGGTCGCCTGGTGCTGCCGGCGCCACCGGTTCACCCAGCGCTGCAGCGAGCGCTGGCTCGGCAGCCGGATGTCGTTGCGCTCGGCGTAGCGGGCGCGCATCGCTTGCCAGATCTGCTTCGGGCTAGCGTCGTGCTCCGTGATCATCGACTCGACGAAGCGGCGCAGCTCGTCTTGGCGGTCGATGGCGCCGGAGCCGCGGCGGTTGCCGTAGCGCCCCGCGAGCTCGGCGGCACCGTGCTCGTTGAGCCGCCGGCGCCAGCGGTAGATCGAGGCGGTCGAGACGTCGGGGATCTCGTCGCGCACCCACCCCGGGGCCTCGATCTCGCCGGCGTTGTAGCGGGTGACAAAGGCCTGGATGCCCTTGCTCGTCGAGAGCCGGGCGTTTGCGATGTAGCGGTCGAGCTGGCTGAGCAGCGCCAGCCGCGCCTCGGCGCGGCGCCGGTCGCGCCCCTGCAGCGAGGCCAGGCGGGCGGCGCCGCTCTCGAGCGCGTGCTGCCGAGCGGTCTGCGCAACGACGCGCTGGATCTGCAGTCGCCGCCCCGCCGCGGCGCCGGCCTGGGCGGCCTCGTCGCCGGAGGAGGCCTCCTCGCGCAGGTGCTGGGCGGCGAGGTGGGAGCGGGTCTCCTCCGGGAGATTGCTTACGGCATGCTCATACCCGCCACCACGCCCTCCGCGCTTCCGAGAAACCCACTTCTCTTGTTTGGCGCGAAGCCGCACGCCCTGCACGGTTCCCGGCATGCCGGGCAATCCGGCCAACTCCGAGGCGGTATACCAGCGCTCTTCACTCATCGCCGCTTCCCTCGAACAGGCCGAGCCCGGGGGCGTCCGACTTGCGTACGTTCTCGCGATGGCCGGCGAGCGCACGCATTGCCTGGGTGACGCCCTCGAGGACGTCCTCCTCGTTGGCGGAGCCGGTGTAGAACTGCGTGAGCAGATTCACCGCGTCGTTGCAGCGCGACTGCAGATCCAGCAGGTCCTCCTGGCCGACGCGCCCGCCCGACGGGATGTCTACGGTTAACTTGCCGGCACTAGCTGCGAGATAGCCGGTGATGTAGGTAGCACCAGTGGCGAACTCGAGCGGGCGGATGCGTCGGCTCGGGATCGAGCCGTCGGCGATCCACTTGTAGATTGTCCACTCGGAGACCCCGATCAGGTCCGCGATCTGCGCGATCGAGCGGTTGTACCGGTGCAGCGCGTAGTCGGTGCACAGCCGGATCGCCTCCTGGAGGCTATTCGGCTGCCGCGGCTTCCAGCGTCTTCTGCTCATCTGGACTCCCTCATCTGCTAGTGCGCCCAATCACGCTGCCGTTGTTGCACCTGTTCGGCCCGCCGGCGCGGGTCTACGCTGCGTGGAAACAGCGGCGGCAATAACGAAAAGCGCTATGTGTCACGCGATTTCGCGCTCCGCTCCCGATGACGGCCGGCTCCCGGGCCGGGTATCCTCGCCGCCATACCGGCTCGGCCAGATCGTGGCCGGATCCACGCCGATGGCCTCAGCGATGATTCGCTCGCCCTTCGGCCAAGGGCGCGCCAAGGCATTGGTGAGGGTGTTCGGCGAGGCGTACCCGTGATGGGTCGCTAGGCGGCGCAGCGACCAGCCGGCCTTCCGGAGCGCGGCGACAATGTCGGCGCGGTGCCAGTCCGCCGCGGTCGCGCTGTTAGGGCTATGCTGTGTAGTCATGTCGCAAACAGTAGCCCTATAGAGCTAAGGGAGTCAAGTCTTTTAGAGCTTTCTAGTTGCGCCATAGTGATCTGCCTTACCTCTATAGAGCTTAACCTTTAAAGTCAGATAGTTATGGAAAAGAAGAAAGGGCGGGCAGAACAAGAAAGAGTGCTTTCCACTTCTGAACACGAAGCAGAAAGCGACTTCAGAGCGCGAATGGACTACTGCGCCAAGCGCGCTGGTAGCACTACAGCGCTAGCAAGGCAGGCGGGCATATCGCAGAGCGGGATAAGGCGATACTTCCGCGGGGGCGACCCCTCCCGGCGCCACCTTATTGCGATAGCAAACGCCGCGGGCGTATCTGTTGAGTGGCTCGCCACCGGGGAGGCAGGGGGCGCACCGGAGGACAAGGCTCCTTCCGTCCTAGGCGACAACTGGAAGGTGGCGCTGGTGGCCCAGTTCAACCGCTACTACTCCGAGGACTTCCGCGGCCGCAACCTGTACAAGGGGCTCAAAGCCTTTGTGGACGAGGTCCAGCCACAAGACCCTGCTGGCAACCCGCTCTCAGAGGGCGAGCTCTATGACCTCATCCAGGAGGTCGACCCAGGGGTCGTCTACCCCAAGCCCAAATACAGGGGCGAGAACCACGGCGAGATTCCGTTCTTGCCGGGGCTGTCTGCAGCCCTGGCAAGGCCCATCGCCCGACAGACGGAAGGCCGTCCCGACGAGAGCACCCGCCGCCAGTGGCTAACCAAGAACGTCTACACGCTGCTCTGGCGCCTGTACGAGCAACGCGCAGACCTCCTGGAGGAGCTGAAGGAGGAGGACGTGGAGCCGGTAGTGGAGGTGGCCAACGAGGCGTACCACCGCCTCTACCCAGGCATCCAGCTCGGCGACACTGAAGAAGAAGCCCGGTAGGGGGGGGCAAGAGGAGGGAGGGGCCAGTCTCTATCAAAGCACGCGGCGCGAGCCGGAGTAGCCGCTCAGCCATGTGGCGCAAGCCGGTTCGCTGCACCTAGACCAGCACCTCGCGTAACCCACTGCACACAGCGGGCTTATCCCGCTTCATCCCACTCAAGCCCGCCATATCTCGCCTTCTCACCCCA
>Ga0207714_1000254_pt1 | contig 36402 bp, 32 predicted proteins | sample PonA232FremontCA_2_FD_187270 | JGI IMG/M metagenome (GOLD analysis project Ga0207714, IMG submission 187270) | Marine sediment microbial community from Fremont, CA, USA - Pond A23 Sediment 2 (SPAdes) | ecosystem: Environmental > Aquatic > Marine > Unclassified | place: USA: Fremont, California...
CCCTGGCAGTTTTGGGCTCTGCATTGACACTTGCCAGTTTTGTAAAATTTATCTCTGGTATTTTCCTTGGAAGGGTTAAAAAAGAATTTGAGAATATCAGGGAAGTGAATTTCCTGATGTGGTTTCCAATGATCCTCCTTGCGTTAACATGTGTAGGCTTTGGTGTTTTTGCCACAAACTGGGTTGTTCCGACATTGTTTGAACCTTACACCGGGACTATCGATTTTATAGGAATATGGCAATCCTCATCGGTTTCCTTGCTTGTTCTTATTTCAATAGTTCTTGGTGTGCTGATCTATCTTATCGGAAATGTTAAAAATATGCGCACTGCCGATTCTTTCATTGGCGGAGAATCAATCCAAGAAAAAACAGCATACCCGGTAACAGAATTTTACAACACAATTAGAGAATTAAAACCCTTAAACCGTATTTATAGCATAGCAGAAAAAAGAGGATTTGATATATATAACTTATCAAAACAGGGATTTTATGGATTGAATGCAATATTCAGCAAAATGCATTCCGGGGTGCTGACCACCTATGCTATCTGGATTTTTGCTGGTTTGATCATACTTGTCCTTTGCTTGCTTTAACAATAAAAACACTCATATTCTATGGAAATATTATTGACCGTCATATTGGGTTTCATGATTATAGGAGCAATTTATGCGCTCCATGCCAATGACTTGTTATCTGCAGTCATAGCACAAGGAATTGTTGGTTACGGACTTGTCATCTGTTTTCTTCATCTGAAAGCCCCTGACCTGGCAATTGTCCAGATTGTGGTTGAGACTATTACGCTGATAATTATGGTGGCTGTGGTTCTGGACAGCAGCAGAAAAGAAATTAAAGCCAAACTAGACTTAAAAGGCATTGTCAATATAGTTGTCGCTGTTGTATTCATTGGTTTTCTGGTATATTTCTTTGATATGGCCACCAGTTCTCTGGATATTTTTGGAGAGCATTCAATGCGGATGGCGCAAACCTATGTTGAAGATGGTGCTGCAAAAACAGGAGCAGCAAACCTGGTCAATGGAGTTTTATGGGACTTCAGAGCTTATGACACATTAGGTGAAGCCACTATTCTTTTTACAGCAGCTCTTGGTGTCCTAACAGTGCTTAGATTAAAAGGTAAAAAATAACATATATGAAAGGATTAACCCCTATAGTAAAAAAAGCTGCCCAGTTGATGAGTGGGATCATCTTTGTGTATGGAATATACATTGTGACCCACGGTCATCTGACTCCCGGAGGAGCTTTTGCCGGAGGAATTCTGCTTGCCGGAGCTTTTATCTTACTGATACTGGCATTTGGCAGTGAAGTAATCTCCCTGAGAAAGGAAGAAACAGGATCTTCGCTGACTGAAAGCTTTTCTATCCTGATTGCATTGATGTTTGCAGTTCTGGGACTCTTTCTGGGAAGTAAAGTTTTCTTCAACAACTATTTACCTAAAGGTGAACTGGGAGAACTTTTCAGCGCAGGTGCCATACCAGTTTATAATACACTTATCGGTATTGAAGTAGCGGCAGCAATAGTTACCATATTTCTGGCATTGATAATCTTTAAAGAAGAGGAAGAACAATGATTGTATATATAATGTGTTTCATACTGTTTCTAGTGGGTCTATACGGAATTGTGACCCGGCGCAATCTGATTAAGATAGTTATCAGTTTTACCATTATGGAGTTCAGCGTATTTCTATTTTTGGTATTAATTGGATATGTTGAAAACGGAGTAGCTCCAATTTTAACGAAAAATTTACCTGAAAATCCGGCTTTTGTAGATCCTTTACCCCAGGCCATGGTACTAACAGCTATTGTGATCGGATTAGCAACTTCATCACTACTATTAGCTATAGCAATCCGGATTTACAAAAAATACGGAACATTTGATATTAGAAAAATCAACAATTTAAGAGGATAAATTATGAGTAACCTGGTTCCATTATATGTAATTCTACCATTAGCTACGGCCTTTTTAATTCCCATTCTAGGAAGAATTATCAAGGGCTTTCAAAAAACATTGCTTTCATTGGTGCTTCTGTTTCTGACAGTAATCACTGTAATGTTCTTATTCAATGGAATCGATGGAGCAATAACATATCAAGTTGGAGGATGGGAACCTGTTAATGGAATTCCTATTGCCATCTATATGGTTTTTGACGGTTTAAGCGCTCTATTACTTCTTGTTATTAGTTTAATCGGATTTCTTGCTGCTTTTTATTCCATATCCTATATAAAAAGATACACAGCAGAAAACAACTTCTACGCTCTTTTAAGTTTAATGATCGCAGGAATGAATGGTGTCGTGCTCACAGGCGATATGTTCAACCTCTATGTTTTTCTTGAAATTGCGGTTATTGCCTCTTATGCTTTAGTAGCTTTTGGTGTGGAAAAGACAGAGCTGGAAGCCTCCTTCAAGTATCAAATCCTTGGTGGAGTGGCTTCAATTTTGATATTATTTGCAATTGGACTGCTTTATTGGCAAACAAAAACATTAAATATAGCTGATATTTCTTCGATACTTGCCTCTAACAGCAACAATTTCTTCCTCACTTTCACTCAGATAATTTTAATATCCGGCTTTGGACTAAAGGCAGCTATGATCCCTTTCCATGCTTGGTTGCCGGATGCACACTCATCAGCCCCCTCTCCCATTTCTGCAATGCTTTCAGGAGTGCTGATTAAAGCAATCGGAATCTATGCAATTTTACGTTTATTTTTCAACATGTTTGCCATCACGTACGAAATAAGTATGGTAATAACAGTTATAGGCGTTATATCTATGGTTGTAGGAGTATTTCTTGCCATTGGCCAATGGGACCTGAAACGTCTATTAGCGTATCACAGCATCAGCCAGATGGGTTATGTAGTTATTGGCGTAGGTATGGGAATGTTGATAATTAATAATGGTGGTAACAAAAGCATAGCATCATTAGCAATTGCAGGTGGACTGTTCCACATGATTAATCATGCTGTTTTTAAAGGATTGCTCTTCCTAAATGCCGGAGCGGTTGAATATACCACAGGTACAAGAAACCTTAAAATGATGGGCGGTTTATCAAAATATATGCCAGTGACTTCAGCAACCTCTTTAGGTGCATCTCTATCTATTTCAGGAATTCCGCCATTCAATGGTTTTTTCAGTAAACTGATTATAGTAATTGCCGCAATAAAAGGCGGATTTTACTTAATAGCAGTATTAGCAATAATCGTAAGCATAGTAACCCTAGCATCATTCATGAAATTTCAACGATATGCATTTTACAATAAAAAAACATTCACCAAAAAAGTAAAAGAGGTTCCATTCTACATGCAGTTTTCAATGATTGTATTGGTAATTCTATGCCTGGGGCTTAGCCTTCTGGCAATTCCCGGTATCAGGGAAGTGATTCTTTCTCCGGCAGTGGACGTATTAATGGAAGCAACAAATTATTCATCGTCAATAATCGGTATTTAATATGAGATACGTAACATTATTTATCATAACGCTATTATTCTGGCTTTTAATTACACTAAGCCTCTCCCTGGACAACATAATAGTTGGTGTAATTGCAGCACTGGTAACAAGTTTGCTGTTTGGCAATCATTTTGTCAAGGGGGTAGGCAAATTTGCGCAACCTCATCGATATGGCTGGCTTTTGCTTTACATCTTTATTTTCTTATGGGAATGTATAAAAGCCAACTTTGATGTGGCTTACCGTGTATTGCATCCGGCAATGCCAATTAAACCGGGCATTGTAAAAGTAAAGCTAGGTGTCAAATCAAACATTGCCAAAACTATGCTGGCAAATTCAATAACTATGACGCCAGGAACCATTGCTGTTGATGTTAAAGATGACATCATGTATGTTCACTGGATATATGTAAGTTCTGATGATCCAGAAGTATATTCGCACAAAGTTTCCGGAAGATTTGAAAAATACATTAAAAAAATATTTGAATGATGGACTTTTTACACATACTCTTATACATACAAATTGGCCTGAGCGTATTTTGTTTATACAGAATTATCAGGGGGCCTTCAATAGCAGACAGAATGGTCGGGATAGATATTTTTGGAATTCTTGTAGTTGGGATTTGCGCAATTCTGTCTGTCGTTACCGGGCGTACATACCTGATTGACATAGGCATCGCCTGGGTTATTCTCAGTTTCATCGGCACATTGACACTTGCAAAGTACATTAGTGGTAAAAAATTAAACGAATAATATGGTTAGTACAATCCTTATCGCAATCGGAGTTTTATTCAACCTGTTCGGGTGTATCGGCTTAATCCGGCTTCCGGATGTTTATAACAGGTTGCAATCTGCTACAAAAACAGTTACGTTGGGAACATGGAGTATATTGATTGGTGTACTTGTCAAATATGGCTTTGTAGCTATCGGAGTAAAAGCTCTGATTGCTATTCCAATTTTATTTTTTGTAGCTACGGTTTCTGCACACGCGCTTGTAAGAGGTTCACACATTTTTGGTATACCTTTAGGTAAAAAAAGTGTTAAAGACGATTATAAGGAGGAAACAAAATGAGACAGCCAAAACTAAGGGAATTAAAAGAAGCAATAATCTCGTTGTTCACCCCTGCTTATACAACAAGTTTCCCAAAAACGGAGCACATTCCTTTTGAAAATTTCAGAGGTAAGCCTGTAGTTGATGATAAGAACTGTGTAGGCTGCGAAACCTGCACAAATGTTTGTCCGCCTCATGCAATCACCCACGAAGATGACAGAGAAAGGGGTGTAAGAGTTATTCGCAGAGATTACGGTAAATGCATTTTCTGTGGACAATGTGAAGAACATTGCATAACAGGTAAAGGCGTAAAACTATCTGATAAAATATATGATATTACAAGTTTTGACAGGAATGACAATGTAGAATACCAGGAAAAAGAACTTATCATCTGCAAAAATTGCGGGGCTGTCATCACTACCAAAGAACATATTATATTTATGCATAAAAAACTTGGACCAAAAGCTTATTCTAATATCATGAATCTTAACATGATCAATGAAAAGCTGAAACTAGCAGCAGAAGAAGATACAGATTTTGAGCTCTCAGAAGAATTAAAACGAAGAGACATGTTCAATGTACTTTGTCCGAATTGCCTAAGGAAAACTCTTGTAAAAAACCTGACTTAATAAAATGAATGATACTATTTTTCATCAATTCAAACATAAAAAAATTTTGTGTGCCGGCATTGGAAATCAACTAAGAAGAGATGATGGTGTAGGTGTCTACATTACCCGTAATTTAGTACATTCTGAATATATCTGCCCATTATGTGTGGAAGTCAGTATTGAAAATTATATCGGAAGAATTAACCAAACGTATGCAGATTATCTTCTACTAATCGATTCAATGGATTTTAATGAACGACCAGGATATTGGAATCTTCTCCCAATAGAAAAAGTACAGGGCATTACAACCAATACACATAATGTTTCATTGGATAAAGTCAGCGAACTGTTTAATAAACAAACGTATATACTGGGAATACAGCCTGGGAATTTAAATTTTGGAGAAGAAATGACTGACGAAGTAAAAAGGTCAGCAGATAATATAATCAATCAAATTCAAAACATCTAACAAATATTTTATCCCATAACTATCCAACAAAAAGGAGGCAGCTATGAAGTATGATTATTTTTGCCCAATATGTAAGGGTCAGCTACGGGTTGATAACAGCCTGGTTTTTACGGCAAAATCTAAAACCAACAAAAAAGGATTAATTTTTCTTAGTCCGGAACTTGGAAATTACACTACTTCCAGGCATCCAAAATTTGATATTCAGGAAGGTGAAGAATATACTTTCCTTTGTCCTATTTGCCATGCCACATTAAACAGAGATGAGACTAATAACCTTGTAAAAGTTTTTATGAGAGACGAGAACGGCAAGGATTATGAAATATTCTTTTCAGGGATTGCAGGTGAGAAATGTACTTATAAAATGCGCGACAGACAAGTAGAAGGTATGGGGCCGGATGCTGAATTGTACAAAAAATATTTCGATGTCCCTGAGGAAGATAAAAAATACCTTTAATTTATCATTTAAACTCCCATTAAAAATTAAACCCAAAGTCTATGGGAACAGAGCTTAGTATATTGCTTGTGACGGCTGCATCTTTAGCTTTCATACACACAATATTAGGTCCCGATCATTATATTCCTTTCGTGATGATGGCTCGTGCCCGCAAATGGTCATATACAAAAACAGGTTGGATTACATTTGCTTGTGGATTAGGACATGTTGGAAGTTCTGTTATTCTTGGAATTATTGGTATCTCCCTTGGGTTAGCCCTGTCAAATGTAACTTCGGTTGAAGGTTTCCGCGGTAATATTGCCGCATGGGTGTTGATGGGCTTTGGATTAATTTATTTTGCATGGGGTCTAAGAAGAGCTATAAAAGGTAAAACCCATACGCACAAGCACCTGCACAGCAACGGAACAGCTCATTCCCATGAACATAAACACGCTGGTGAACATGCCCATGTTCATGATTCAACAGATGGTAAAGATGGTAAAAAGGAAATCACTCCATGGATTCTTTTTACCATTTTCATACTTGGTCCATGTGAACCACTTATCCCAATTCTTATGTATCCGGCTGCGAAAAGCAGTTGGACTGATGTAGCTTTAGTTGCAGGCCTATTCAGTTTAGTTACTATTGCCACTATGATGCTAAGTGTTGGATTAATTCTTTATGGGAGCAAATTTCTTCCGAAAACAAATATCATTGAACGCTATATGCATGCCATAGCGGGAGCCATAATATGCTTCTGCGGAGTCAGCATTCAATTCCTGGGACTTTAAGAAGACAAGACAAATTCAGAAGTACCTGATTCGCTGCAGGCTGCTTTATGCCAGTGCAAACTGGAATTTGCCTTTTGCTTTTAGCCTTTAGCTCTTGGCAGAGAATTTTCTATTCGTCTCAGTGCTTAACGCAGACTACTTTTTCTCTTTTTCTGCTCAAACCATGACTGACCTTGAAGGTGCTGCCCGGTTTTCTCTTTCCTGCCACTGCGACTGCAACTGCTTACTCATTAGTTAAATTGATGGGCAATATAATATTTGCCTCTAATTCTGAAGTTGCCAATTAAAAAAGGGATAACCGCATGGCTATCCCTTTTCTATGATAAATCAAGATATAATTAATACCTGTTACGTTCTTTATAGTGTGTATGAAGAAGTTCATGAGATTTATGCCCAAGAGGCTCTCCCAGATACTCTTTATAAATAGCTTGTATTTCTGGATTTTCGTGAGATTTTCTAACTTTCATATTGGAATCCTCTGAATAAATAGCCTCTGCACGTTTTTGGCGTATTTCAGGTGTTGTTGGTATTGGCTGACCGCCACCACCAAGACAACCACCCGGGCAGGCCATAATTTCTATGAAATGCCAATCTGCTTCACCATTCTTAACCTTCTGCATAACCTCTCTGGCATTGGTTAATCCATGAGCAACCACTGTCTTTAGTTCTACACCTTCAAGAAATTTCCATTCATCTTTTGCGCCTTCAATTGTAATAGCTGCTTCACGGACACCTTCCATTCCACGCACAGGAGTAATATTAAGTCCATCAAACGGAACTTCTTTTCCTGTAACGATTTCATAAGCTGTACGCAGAGCTGCTTCCATCACACCACCTGTCGCTCCGAAAATCACAGCAGCACCAGAAGATTCTCCCATTATGCTGTCATGTTTGGAATCTTCAAGCCCAAGGAAATCGACGCCAGCCTGTCTGATCATCAGTGCAAGCTCACGGGTTGTTAATACATAATCTACATCTTTGAAACCACTATCTCTCATTTCCGGACGATCTGCTTCATACTTTTTGGCTGTACAAGGCATAACAGAAACCGAAACCACCTTTTCGGGATCCAGCTTTTTCTTGTCCGTATAATATGTCTTTGCCAGCGCACCAAACATTTGCTGTGGTGATTTACAGGTCGACACATTATCCAAGTACTCTGGATAAGTATGCTCAATAAACTTAATCCAACCAGGAGAACAGGAGGTGGTCATTGGCAATTTGACATTCGGATCTTTATCTACAAGGGCTTTTTTGAGTCTTGTTAACAGTTCTGTTCCTTCCTCCATAATAGTTAAGTCAGCAGACCAATCGGTATCTAAAACAGAATCAAACCCAATTCGTTTCAAAGCTGTAACCATTTTGCCCGTAACGCGCTCACCAACATCAAAACCTAACTCTTCTCCAAGAGCTACACGTACAGCCGGAGCTGTCTGAACAACCACATGAGTATCTTCATCATATATGGCATCATATACCTGGTCAATGTAATTTCTTTCGATCAATGCACCGGTTGGACACCGATTTACACACTGGCCACAATTTGTACAAACAACATCAATCATCGGGTTTTCAAAAAAGGTAGAAATCTTCATTTCACTTCCTTTATAAGCAACTCCCAAGGCACTAACATGCTGAAGTTCTGTGCAGGTACGCACGCAACGCTGACAACGAATACATTTTCCATCATCCTTTATGATCGATGGTGAATACTGATCTATAGTGAAATCTTTATCCGGAACAAGGTCCATGAAGAGATAATCACTAATAATTGTATCAGAAGCCAACTTTTGCAACTCGCAATTGTGGTTTTTATAACATTTTGTACAATCTTCTCTGTGTTCAGAAAGCAGAAGGTCAATAACATACCTTCGTGCCTGACGAACCTTCAACGTATTTGTCATAATTTCCATTCCCTCTTCTGCAGGAGTGGCACAAGAAGCTACCAGATTGTTCGCTCCTTTTCGCTCCACCATACAAACACGGCAATTCCCTGCAACACATAAATCCTCATGATAGCAAAGAGTGGGAATATGTATATCAAGCTTTTTAGCAGCATCAAGAACGGTCCTGCCTTTATCAACGCTTACGTCAAATCCGTCTATTTTTAAATTTATTTTATCAGCCATTTTATCGTGTGTTTATTTAATTCAACAAAATATTAGTATATCATTTCCTCTTTAAAATTATCCACAATAGAGGAGAATGAGTTTGCTACTGATTGCCCTAACCCACATTTAGCAGTTATCTTCATTACATCAGTAAGTTTCATAAGGGATTTCAAATAAGTTGTGGGTTGCTCACCTTTCTTCACAGCTTCTATTCCTTTTAGCAATTGCTGGCAACCAACACGGCAAGGGGTACATTGTCCACAAGATTCTTCGCGGAAGAATTCCACATAGTTCTTTAAAACATTATACATAGATCTGGAGCTATTGAAAATCATCATTGAACCTCCTGTAGGTACACCCTCAAAGCCTATAATGGTGTCATTAAATTTCTTTCTTGGAACACAGAACCCGGCTGCCCCACCAACCTGAACTGCTTTTGTATCTCCATCACCAAATTCTTCAACAAATTCTTCGAGCGACATTCCAAGTTCAAGTTCATAGATTCCGGGTATTGGGGTATCACCCGATACGGAGAAGACTTTTGAGCCCCGTGAATCAGAAGTACCTAAATCCTGAAATTTCTGTGAACCAACATTACATATCATAAGTGCGTAAACTAAAGTCTCAACATTGTTGATAACAGTTGGTTTTCCGCGGAATCCATTTTGCGTAGGATAAGGAGGTTTATTTCTTGGCTCTCCTCGCTTCCCTTCCATAGACTCAAATAAAGCGCTTTCTTCTCCACAAATATACGCGCCACTGCCCAATAAGAGTGTAATTCTAAAATCAACTCCTAATTCATCAAGAACTTTATGGAATTCGTCAAGTTTTTGTTGAATATCGTCTTTAAGAAATTCATATTCACCACGTAAATACATATAGCCTTCTTTCGCACCAATTACATGACCGCAAACAGCCATGCCCCCAAATACTTTAAAAGGAACACGAACTAAAATTTCTCTGTCTTTAAAAGTTCCGGGTTCGCCTTCATCAGCATTACATACTACATATTTCTCTTCGTCTTTTTCTTGTCCGGTGAATTTCCATTTCAATCCGGTTGGAAAACCAGCACCTCCTCTACCCCGAAGGCCTGAGTCAAGTATTTCCTGTATAATCTCATCTTTAGGGCGCTGCAAAGTGTTTTTCAAAACATCCTTATAACTGCAATCCTCGGTAAAGATTAAATCAACTCTTTTAAGTTTTCTATTATCTGGCATAACGATTGTCTTTTTTTGTTTTTAATTAATCTACTGTTTTCATATATTCATCAATGATTTCACTTACTTTATCGTCGGTCAATTCTGTATAAGCTTTTTCATTGATAAGCATAGCAGGTCCTTTATGACACCATCCGAGACAGTTGGATTCTAAAAGGGTGAACCTGTTGTCTTTAGTGGTTTCTCCCACATTTATCTTCAACAAGTTCTGCAGCGTATCAAGGATTTCTCTCTTTCCTTTCATATCACAAGTAATGGTACGGCAAACACGTATTACGTATTTTCCTCTTGGCTCTGTATCCAAAAAGGAATAGAAAGTTGCAGTACCATATACCAATGCAGCTGACATATCGAGCTCTCTGGCTACTTCTGTCATAGCTACCTCAGAGACATGTCGCTCTTCTTTAACGATTCCTTGTAAAATTGGCAGCAAACTTTCACGGTCTCTTCCGTGTTTGTCTGCTAAATTCTTTACTAATTCTTTAATTTCAGGCATATCGACAATTTTTAGTTTAATTTTCTGTTATTTGAATAACACTGTTAAAAAAATAACACTAAAATTTTTGTTAGGTTCTTGATTTTCAAGGTTAAATTTAGGGTGGAACCTTTACCAAGAACATGATAAAAGTCATAATAAACGATTGAATAGTATATGTTGTAGAACATCTACTAACGCGGTATCCTCACACATTTCTAGCGATTAAAAGAAAAGAATAATGATCAATTAATCTATTTTAACCTGCATTATTTATAAATTTTTATTAATATGTAGAGTGCTTTAGCCACCAACCGGTCCTTTTTTATCCGCCTTCTCAGCGAGAAAAAAGACACCGATAGCCTGTCGGGGAATTGATTCCGGAAACTTAAAATATTGACAACATTTTAGTACACCAAAACATAATAAGTTCACCGAAAGTAATCTCGGCCGCTGTCGGAGAAAGGAAGAATTTACAAATATTCGGGTTAAAATCTTTCTAAACAATTTTAATCTTTTTAAAAATTTAATAGTCAGAATATCAATAAAATTAGTATTTTCATAATTCAAAAAACTATACTATGAAATCATTTTTCTTTACAATCTCGTTTATGCTAATTACTGTTACTAGCATATTTAGCACAGAGAATCCTCTGTGGATGCGATATCCTGCAATTTCACCCAATGGAGAAACTATAGTTTTTTCATACCAGGGAGATCTTTACAAAGTAAATTCTGAAGGCGGGCAAGCCAGGATGATAACTTCACACGTTGCATACGACTTCAATCCCGTATGGTCTGAAGATAATAAATTTATTGCTTTTGCATCGGACCGCCACGGCAATTTCGATGTGTATGTGATGCCTCTGGAAGGGGGGCAGCCAAAAAGGCTTACTTACCATTCTTCGGATGAAATTCCAACCAGTTTCACACCAGACGGACAAAACATCCTATTTAAATCTTCAATTCTTGATGATAAAAATAATATACAATTTCCATCCGGAAGTTTACCAGAATTATATCAGGTTCCTGTCAACGGTGGAAGGGTAGATCAAATTCTCACCACCCCGGCAATAGAAGCAAGATTTGATTCTGAAGGAAAACACATCATTTATCATGATAAGAAAGGATATGAAAATAAATGGAGAAAGCATCATACTTCTTCTGTTACAAGAGATATCTGGATATATAATACAGAAAACAATAAACATAAAAAACTAACAACCTATAAAGGAGAGGACAGGCAACCCGTCTTTGACAACAATGAAAACCATCTCTTCTATCTAAGTGAACAGTTCAATTCAAATTTTAATATCTGTAAATTTCCGCTTGATGATCCTTCAGATATCACTCAATTAACAGATTTTACTGATCATCCGGTTCGTTTCCTGTCTGTTGCAGACGATAACACTTTATGCTTCGGGTATGATGGTGAAATCTATACAATGAAGGAAAACCAAACTCCACAAAAAGTAAAAATTGATATCCGCTCTGACTATAAGACGAATCCCGTGGAATATGAAACTCACCGCAATGGAGCAACAGAAATAGCCCTATCCCCAAGTGGTAAAGAATTGGCAATGATTATCCGGGGAGACATATTTGTGACTTCTTCCGATTATGAAACTACCAAACGTATTACCAACACCCCAGAGCAGGAAAGATCTGTAAGTTTTTCACCAGATGGAAGGAAATTACTCTATGCTGCTGAACGAAATGGAAGTTGGAATATCTATGAAACTGAAATGTCAAGAGAGGAAGAACAACAATTTAGCCTTTCCACTAAAACAAAAGAAAAACCAATTCTCCTGACTGATAAAGAAACTTTCCAGCCCAGATATTCCCCGAATGGAAAAGAAATAGCCTTTCTTGAGGAGCGAACTACTTTAAAAGTAATCAACTCTAAATCGGGAGAAATCAGAAAAATTCTGGACGGCAAATATAATTACTCCTATTCAGACGGCGACCAGTGGTATCGATGGTCTCCTGATGGTAAATGGTTTCTGGTTCAATATTCACCTCAGCATCTGTTCTCTAATGATGTTGCGCTGATAGATGCAAACGGAGAACAAAAGATAAGAAACCTCACAAAAAGCGGGTATGACGACAATAAGCCAAAATGGTCATTGAATGGAAAAATGATGTTGTGGTTTACAGATCGTAAAGGAATGAGAAGCCATGGAAGCTGGGGTGCACAATATGATGCATATGGTATGTTTTTCGATACGAAGGCTTATGAGCGCTTCAATATGTCAAAAGAAGAATATGAAATATACAAGGAAAATCAGAAGGATAAAAAAGACAAAGATGGGGAAGATAAGAAAGAAGTGCCACTGGATCCTATCAACATTGAACTTCAAAACATTGAGGATCGCACGGAAAGATTAACCATACACTCCTCATCACTGGCTGATGCTGTAATTACTCCTGATGGAGAAAAACTGTATTATTTGAGCAAATTTGAAGATAAGTATGATCTATGGGTGCAAGATTTTATAGAGGAAAAGACAGAAAAAGTAGCCGATCTTAAAGCAAGCGGAGGTAACCTGCATATTGATGAAAAAGGGGAACATCTTTTCATTCAGACACATAACAAAATTGTAAAAATAAACACTAAAGATCATTCTGTTAAACCTGTTACATTCAACGCCTTTGATGAGATACAAAAACTTCAGGAAAAGGAATATCTATTTGAACATATCTGGCGACAAGTTAGAGAAAAGTTCTACGTAAAAGATCTGCATGGTGTTGACTGGGAATTTTATAAAAAGGAATATAAAAAATTCCTGCCTCATATTACAAACAATTACGATTTTGCTGAAATGCTCAGTGAAATGCTGGGAGAGCTTAATGCTTCGCATACCGGCGCAAGATACTCTCCTAAACACGAAAATAAAGATGAAACAGCAAGTCTCGGCATATTCTTCGACTGGAATTATAACAGCACCGGAGTTAAAATAACTGAGATTTTAGACAAAAGCCCCCTTAAAGTGGAGAACACTGAAATTCAACCCGGTCACATAATCGAAAAAATAGATGGGAAAGAAATTAAAAGTAACATGAACCATTTTCGGGAATTGAATCATAAAGCAGGTAAGAAAGTGCTGCTTACAGTATATAATCCTGACACAGATGAACGATGGGAAGAAACTATTGAACCCGTCAAAAGAAGAAAAACAGGCCAATGGCTTTATGAAAGATGGGTTGAAAGGATGCGTAAAAAAACCGAGGAGTTATCAAATGGTAAAATTGGCTACGTCCATGTACGTTCAATGAATGACCGAAGTTTTAGAGAGGTTTATTCTGACTTATTTGGAAAAAACTACCATAAAGAGGCAGTTGTAATTGATACAAGATTCAATGGTGGCGGATGGCTTCATAACGATTTGGCAATTCTTTTCAATGGCGAAAAATATGTCGATTATGTACCCCGCGGACAGCATTTCGGGCATGATCCCATGAACCAATGGACAAAGAATTCTATCCTAATTATGAGTGAGGGAAATTACTCAGATGCGCATGGGTTTCCGTACGCCTACTCTACTCTTGACATAGGCAAAACAGTCGGGATGCCTGTTCCCGGAACAATGACTGCAGTTTGGTGGGAAAGATTACAGGATCCAACTCTGGTTTTTGGTATCCCACAGGTTGGCTCAAAGAATTTGGACGGGGAATATCTTGAAAACGAGCAACTGGAACCCGACATTAAAGTAAGACAAGAATACAGGAAGGTTTCGAAAGGTATAGATCAACAACTACAAAAAGCTGTAGAAACATTAATGAAGTGAGCTTTTCCTTTCTAAATGTACAATAAATACAATTTGCCCTAAAACTAATTCCAAGCCATGGAAAGTTTTAGGGTTTTTCTTTTGTTACTGATGGTAGATGGTACCTGCATATGAAAGTTATATTTAACTCGAATAATTTACAAATCATTCCTGTCTCCGACTTTTACGACCTCTAAAACAATCAAAACTAGAAAAAAGCTGTGTTATTACAGAATTAGATTTATGGAATTTAGTCTCCTCTCAATTTTCAGTTTAAAAGCTTTCACGTTCATTACTTTTAACGCCATTCATTTAGGCAAATTCAGGAGTAGAGGTAAATATTTAAATGACCATCAATTAGCTAATAAGTAAGCTGTAGGCACTCTGCAATAAGCAGAAGAGAAAAACCTGACAGCGCCTTCACGGCCTGTCAGCGTTTGAACAGAGAAAGACAGAAAGAAAGCAGGCAGTGTTCATCATCTATCATTTACCATCTACCATCTAGTTCTCAGTTAATTGATGAACGTTTTAATATTTACCACTACTTTTGAAAATGTCTAATAAAAAAAGGGCTCTTTGCAAAGCCCTTAAATTTAATATGTTTTATAAGTAAGTTAAGTTAACTTTCTATATATATCCATGCAGTCTCTTCGATATCATTCCGAATATCTTCAAGTGTAGAAACGGCTGCCTTCCAACTATTGGTGGACTCTACAGAAATAAGTTTGAATCCATACTCATTCTTAAGTATTCGGGTTTTAAAGCCCTTTTCCTGTATAAATTGGTTGTAAGAATCCAAATATTCCTGAGTACGGAAACTACCAACAATAATATGGAATTTATAACCAGATTTCGAAGGCTCTGCAGTTTTAGAATTTTTAATTGAATCCAGCATTTTTTTATGCTTTTGTTGTATACTAGAAAGCTGATTTTGCAACTTTTCAATAGAATCAACAAACATTAAACTGTCCTGCTTTTTCTCATACAACATCAAAGAATCTTCATCATCGGAGAGAAGATCTTTACTTTGAAAGAAATCGCATGAGCTAAGGACAAAAACAAAACTAGTTAAGATAAAAAATGAAAGTATAGTCTTTTTCATGTTTTTCAGATTTTGGTTCTATATACAAATATAATCAAAATATAAACCTATAGAAACTATAAAGCTGACTATTCCACATAAAAAGAATTTCAATATTATTCTACCATATTAAAAACCCCATACATTAAACATTTGACTAATTAAGGTTCATATAAAAAAATGAATTTACATAAAGAGTTTTTTTTATATTTGAGAAGTTTAAAAAAATAATATTATGCAAACAATAATAGATCTCTTTGAAACCAAAGTAAAGGAATATCATGATAATCCACTGCTCTGGGAAAAGTCTGACGGAGTTTATCAGAGTACTAGTTATAAAGAAACGCAGAATAAAGTCTACAAATTCGCAGCAGGACTACTTAACATGGGAATAGAAAAAGGAGACCGGGTGGCATTACTTTCCGAAGGAAGGAACGACTGGGTGATTAGCGAACTCGGTATTTTATACACAGGTGCGGTGAATGTTCCCCTCTCTGTTAAACTTGATGCAACTACCGAACTCCGATTTCGTCTTGCCCATAGTGGAACAAAGACAATAATCGTATCCGGCAACCAGGCATGGAAAATCAATAAAATAAAACACGATTTACCTGAACTGGAAAGGATTATATATCTCGACCCTCAGGAAAACTACAATAAATACGAACTTCCCAAAGAAGAGATTTATCGACTGGGCGACAATTACCTAAAAACAAACTACCAACAATTCGAAGAAACCTATAAGTCAATCAAGGATGACGATTACGCGAACATAAGTTACACATCAGGTACTACAGCAGATCCCAAAGGCATTATTCTAAGTCATAGGAATTATACCGCAAATGTGGAGCAAGCACTGACTTTAATGGATATCCCAACATGGTTTAAAACTTTGCTTATTTTACCCCTGGATCATTCTTTTGCCCATACTGCAGGAATTTACAGCTTTATGGCCAGCGGAGCAAGTGTTGGAATGGTTGAAGCGGGTAAAAATCAAATGGAAACACTCAAAAACATTCCGAAAAACATAAAAGAATTCAAACCAGATTTATTGCTCAGTGTGCCAGCACTGGCAAAGAGTTTCAGAAAAAATATTGAAAAGGGAATTAAAGAGAAAGGTCCGAAAGCAGAAAAATTATTCCATAAAGCCCTTAATGCAGCCTATTCATATAATAAAGAAGGTTACAACCGCGGAAAAGGATTGCAAAAATTGAAAAAGCCACTTATAAATCTTTATGACAAAATCTTATTCAGCAAAATCAGAGAAGGTTTTGGGGGTGAGTTGAAATTTTTTATTGGCGGAGGTGCTCTATTAGACACTGAATTGCAAAGATTTTTCTACGCAATTGGTATTCCTATGTTTCAAGGCTATGGGCTGTCCGAGACTGCTCCTATCATTTCATCCAATGCACCACAAAATCATAAACTGGGATCGTCCGGCTTTCTTGTAGATAATATTGATGTTAAAATTTGTGATGACAACGGCAAAGAACTACCACAAGGTGAAAAAGGCGAAATAGTGGTAAAAGGCGAAAATGTGATGGTTGGATATTGGAAAAACGAAGAGGCGACAAATAAAAGCATTAAGGACGGATGGTTCTTTACCGGTGACCTTGGGTATTTTGACAAAGATAATTTTCTCTATGTGCTGGGTCGCTACAAAAGTCTACTCATAAGCAACGATGGCGAAAAATACAGCCCCGAAGCCATTGAAGAAGCATTGATTGAATTATCACCCTATATTGATCAATGTATGCTTCATAACAATCAGGACCCTTATACAATAGGATTAATCGTGCCTAATAAGAATGCGGTTCAGGAATATTTGAACTCAAATGATATTTCCACAAAAACCCAGGATGGCAAGAATGAGATAATAAAACTCTTCCAGGATGAAATAAACAAATTCAAAAAAGGAGGAAAATACGATGAAAGCTTCCCGGAACGATGGCTTCCAACTTCCTTTGCTATTTTAGGTGAAGGCTTTACAGAAGAAAATAAAATGTTGAATAGTACACTAAAAATTGTACGAAGAAAAATTGAACATCATTATAAAGACAGGATTGATTTTCTGTATACAGCGGAAGGAAAGAATCCTTACAACCAACAAAATCAAAATATTGTGGATCGGTTATTTGATTGATAGTTTTTCTTTTAGAAAAATTAAAGTGGCATTTTCAGAATTAGAGGTAAATATTAAAACGTCCATCAGTTAACTGCTGAGTAGCTAGGCGCATTCCGAAGTAGAGGCAAATATTAAAATAAGCACCAATTAGCTAATGAGTAAGCAGTAAGCACTCTGCAGTAGGCAGTAGGCAGTGAACATGCAGCAGATAAAGGATAAACAAATTGGCCTCCATAATTCGTTTTACAAAAACATATGATTTTGTGAGTTCCTTTCATAAATCAATAATTCCGTAACCTCGCTTTTTAATCAAGACACTTGATATGAATAATTTAAATAAACAGTATTAAAAATAGTAAACGTGAAAACTTTCAAGTTAAAAATTGAGTGGCGCTCAATTCCATGAATCTATTTCTGCGATAACTCTAATTTTGATCATTTTAGAGGTTGTAAAAGTCAAATATAATTTCATAAGCAGATACTTTATTATCTCTTTGCTGACTAAGAAATGAATTCTATAGCCTTTACCTGTTGCAAAACCGCTACTAACTAATTTTCATTTAGATAGAAAAATATTTTCTTAATATACCTTCTACTTCAAATGCGCCCAATTACCCGAGTCTTCTATTATCCCTCTATACATGATGCTAAATTTTCTTTATCTACAGGCTTCAGCAAATAATCCCGTGCGCCCAGCTCTTTTGCTTTTCTTTTATATTCATCACCACTAAAAGCAGAAACAATAACTACAGGAATATTAACCTGTTCTTTGCGAAACCTTTTCAGTAGATCAAAACCACTTACCTCTGGCATCATCAGGTCCAACAAAATTAAATCTGGTGAAAATTCGTTAATTATTTTTAAAGCATCCTCTGCATTTAAAGCTGTATTTACCTCATATCCCATATCTTCAAGAAGACTTTGAAGAATGATGTTATTTACTGTAGAATCGTCGATTATTAATAGTCTCATGATATCAATTTTTTAATGTATGTATTTCGGTGATAACAGTACAAAGGACAAGCCAAAATACACAACTATCATGATTTCAGTGAATTAAACAAACAAAACGCCATCGTTTGAATTTCTAAAGTGTAACTTTTCTTACACAAGCAGGAAACCTGAGGCTGAATCACTGAATTATCCAGGCTATATGCCAGATAATAAACAAAAAAGAAAGACTTAAAGATATTTAGGAGGGAGTGATAAGTTGGATTATGACGAAATCGCCAAAAGATATAGCTATATATTAACTATCGTTATTTCTATTGTCAGAATTATTACTAATCGCATCTAAGTATTCTTCTAACAAAACCTTAGCTTGCATGAAATCATTTTTTGTAACAAAGACGCGGGTGTCACTTCCGGGTAAAGCGGCACCAAATCCGGCTAAATTACCTGAGTGCATGTCATTACGAAGGAAACATGCAATACCATTATCATCCAAAAACTCTTTGATGGCAAATGCATCAATTTCTGAACACGTATAAAGGTGAATTAATTGTTGTTCTTTTCCCATAAACTAATGTAAGATATTTTACACTTTTATTAATTCAAAATTAGCAGATATTTCTCCGATTTTAACATTTTTATCGTTCAAATTATTCATTGGAGAAAACTTTTCCAAATTTTGAAATTCTTCACCGGTAAGCATATTCAAATCGTTAAGGATTTTTATAACAGCGGGCGGGATTCTATTCATAGATCCGTCTTCTATTTTCAGCGCTATCCCAATTCCTTCTCTCTTTAGCCCGATACAATAAACTCCTTCCGCTCCGATTTTTCCTATAAGCTTGCCATTGGTATTTCGAATAAGTTCGGAACAAAATCCATTTGTTCCTGCTATCATTTCAGGATGCTGGTTCATTGCTTTAAATATCGTATTGGAAGCTTCTTCGTAATCGCTTTGAAAATTATCCGGTCTTGCCAGGCGGGCATAACCCAGCGCCATATTGAAAAGCGGGAAAGCATGAACCGGAACTGAACAGCCATCAACTCCAAGCTTAATTTTTTCTTTAGGATACTGGCATACCTTGCTGATGATATCCAAAACTTCTTCCTGAACCGGATGTTCAGCTTTCAAATAATCCTCAACAGAATAACCCTTTTTCCTGCAGACAGCAAGAAATCCTGCATGTTTCCCTGAACAATCATTGTATAATTGGTCGGGCTGCTGATTATTCCATGCTTGTAACAAAGCAACTTCTGTGCTTAACGAAGGAACAGAGCCACCTAATATGAATTCTTTATTCAAACCAATTTTTGTAAGAATTTTTTCTACAGTTTTTCTATGAAAATCTTCGCCATAATGAGAAGCACACATAACGGCAATTTCCTCCAGGGATAAATCAAATTGCCTATATGCAGTTGAAAGCAATACATTTAGTGCTTGTATGGGTTTAGCAGCCGAACGTATGTAAGTAACTTTTTGTGGATTTCCGGCATAGTATAACAAATCTCCCTTATAATTTACTACTGCCACGTCTCCCCTGTGTATACTCTCCACTACGTTTCCCCGGGTAACTTCAACTAATTTAACAGACATCGTTTATGAACAGTTAATATTACTCTATTTTATTATCTATACGTTTCTTTCTTTTCTTTAAATAGTAATAAAAGGCATCCTGTGCACGCACGCTTTTATGATTATTTATAACATATTTATTATCCTGAATTTCATCAAGAATTCTTGCTTTCACATTATCCTTTAACTGAATTTGAAGCATTTGTATCAATTCCCGCTTTATTTCGGGATCATAAACAGGACAGGTAACCTCTATTCTCCTGTCCAGATTACGGACCATCCAGTCGGCCGAGGAGATATAAATGGATTCTTTACCTCCATCGTAAAAGTAAAAAATACGTGAATGTTCAAGAAATTTATCCACAATACTAATTGCCTCGATATTATCGCTCAAACCCGGAACGCCAGGCTTAATAGAACATATTCCACGTATAATTAATTGAATTTTCACTCCTGCCTGGCTGGCTTCATATAATTTATCCATCATCTCTTCATCCACCATGCTATTCATCTTGATAATCATAAAAGCATTTTCTCCGGCTTTGGCATTCCGAATTTCCTTGTCTATGTGATCAATGAAATGTTTGCGTGTACTAAATGGAGATAAAATGATATGGTTGAAAATATGCTGTTTATAATTCTTGTCAAAAAACTCAAAAACTTTTGCCACGTCTGAAGTAATTCTTTTATCATATGTAAACAATCCTTCATCGCAATAAATACCGGATGTATCTTCCTGGAAATTTCCGGTTCCAATATAGGCATATCGTTCTGTGCTTTGTTTCTCCTGACGAGAGATAAGAAGCAATTTGGAGTGCACCTTCAGACCAGAAACGCCGTGAATTACTTTAATACCTACTTCCTGCATACGATTCGACCACTGAATGTTTGCCTTTTCATCAAATCTGGCCTGTAATTCAATAACTACGACTACTTTTTTCCCGTTTCGTGCAGCATTGATCAATGAGTTGATAACCATAGACTTTTTAGCTACCCGGTATAGTGTGATTTGAATCTCGCTGACTTTAGGGTCAATAGCTGCTTCTCTCAGCATATCGATAAAATACCTGAACGACTGGTAAGGGTAATGCAGCATATGATCCCTCTTCTTTATTTCTTTCAGAATACTCTGATGATAATACAGATGCATCGCAGGTACCGGGCTTTTAATTTTATTTTCAAGATATGACGGACCTATATTTGGAAAATTGATAAAATCCTTAAAATTGTGATACCTTCCACCGGCAATAACATTATCATCCTTTCCGAACTTCATTCTTTGCTTGAAATATTCTAACAAATCCACCGGCATATTAGCATCATAGACAAAACGCACTGGCTGTCCCTGTTTACGTTTTTCAAGACTTAATGACATCTTTTCCATAAAACTCTTTGAAATGTCGTCATCAATATCTAACTCGGCATCACGTGTAATTTTTATGGTATATGCTTCTGAATAATCGTAATTGAAAAAAGAAAAAATATCATTTAAACAATACCTTACAATGTCATCCAGGATTATAATACACTTGCTTTTACCAACTCCGGGAAGTTCCACAAAACGTGGCAAGATTTCAGGAGCCAAATCAAGCAAGGCATATTTTGTCTGCTGTGGATCATTTTTTTTCGACAATTTTACAGCAAAATATATCGGCTTGTCCCTCAAATAAGGGAATTCATTGGTATGTTGCAGCATTATCGGAACAAGCACCGGGCGCACTTTTTCATGATAGAAACGCTCCACAAACTCCCCTTGCTCCTTTGTTAGTTGCGTTTCATCAACTACATAAATATTGTGTTTTTTCAGGTCATTGATCAACTCTTCATAGATCTGTTCAAATTTTGACTGCTGATTAACAACAATCGACTGTATTTTTTTTAGTAATAACTGAGGCGTTTCTCCTCCCAATAGCTTTTGCTTGCCGCGCAGAGCCCCTATTCTTCTTACAGTAGCCACTCTGACACGAAAGAATTCATCCCGGTTATTGGAAAATATTCCCAAAAATCTCATTCGCTGAACCAGAGGATTCGTCTTGTCAGCAGCTTCCTGCAGAACACGCTCATTAAAAGAAAGCCAGCTGATCTCTCTGTTTATAAATCTATTGTCGCTATTCAACATATTTCCTGTCTGTTTTTCCACCGGAAGTGGAGCAGTTTTACCTTCTATCGTAAAACTATATTCTATTATCAGGGTTTGCAATATTCTTAATTCATCTGCCTGTTTAATGCTTCACAATATTTAGTTTTCCCCCGAGAAACATTAATAACCAAATATAATGAAAACATTATGAAGGAAGGTTAATGGCATATTAAAAATCTATATTTTCAGTGGAATAAAGTTGCATCGTTTCCATATCAAGAGCCACAAGATTGCCCAGACCTACCATATTCTTATAAACGCATCCCGCATCCAGATTAATATCTTTTGGAATCCCTTTCTTTAAAGAAGATTGGATAAACTCAAGAGGCACAGGAGTGTGACCATGAATAATTGTTCTTCCGTCAGATGCTGACAGGTCATTTTCACAATCCCTGCACCATACCATAGAGGTAAAGTCCTCAAAAGGATTTTCAACGGCAAAGTTGATTCCAGCATGTACAAGTATATAGTCGTCCAGCTCATAATAGTAAGGCATCTTTCGCAGGAATGACAAATGTTCCTCCGGAAGCTCATTTAAGCTGGATTCACCCAACAAAGTGTGAGATTCAATGCCATAACTCCGAAAGGTTGTCTCTGCCCCGTTCATCATCCAAAGCATAAAATTATTCGAAGATTGATCCAGATAGGCATTTATAAGCATCTCTTCATGATTTCCTTTTAAAGGATAAACTTGATAACCATTATCTTTAAGCTCAATAAGATAATCCAGAACCTGCTTCCCTGAAGGCCCCCTGTCAATATAGTCACCTACGAAATAGATTTTATCGTCTTTATTCACTCCAATAGTTTCTTCCACCAATCTTCGTAAAGATTTATAACAACCGTGAACATCTCCTATAACAAGTTGCATTTGAATGTCCTTTTTTTTTAACCACATAGAGGAAAATAAGCCTCATATAAGTGGGTTCTTATTAAACATCGTTTTAAAAGTTATTTTCTTGTTTGAATATATCGCAATTATAATTCTTAACTTATTCCTGTCTCCTATTACTGAATATATAAATTTCAAATTTACTAAAAAAGAAAGCTTCCCTAATGAGACATAAATATGCAAAGATTTGTTTTTATTAAAAAGAAGGTATTACTAATTGCCCTATTAATTCAACATTAAGAACTCATTAACTTCTTCGAATATTTTATACAAAATTTGTTTTCCAAAAGTAAAATTGCATAAATGTTTTATTTTTGTTAAAATGTTTATAATTTAGTGATATTTCTTAAACCTATAATTTAACATGCAAATTCATAAAGCTGAAGAAAAAGATATTGTTGAAGCCCTATATCTCATAAAAATCTCATTCGAATATAATAACGTCAGTGAAAATGAATGGCGCCCGCCAACTCCTGAATATTCTGAAATGGAAGAGGAAGTAAATAATGGAGAATTATTTGTTTTGCGAAAGGGTAAAATTACTTTTGGTACCTTTTCATTGGCTGGCCAAATGCCGGAAGATTTTACCAGGATAAACTGGAACGATCAAAACGACCAGAATTTAATAATCAAGAGAATTGCTATTTTCCCCGGTTGGTTCTCAAATGAACTTGGTGAAAAACTAATAGACTTCATCGAGCAGTATGCAAAGGAACACAACTACGGTTCAATAAAATCGAATGCATACAGCAAAAACGAAGCTCTGAATACACTATACCAGAATATGGGATTTACTTTTCAGGATGATGCTGTTTTGCCCGGAAAAAAGTCACCCTATTATTTCTATGAAAAAATCTTTAAATAAAACGAAAAATCTACTTCCTAAACCCGGATACCTGCAAGCAATACATCATCCATCTGCCAGTGATTTCCTTTCCAACTATAAAAAGTTTCTTCCAGATATTCTTTTTGTTTATCCATGGGCATAGCATTGATCTCAAAAAACACTTCTTTTAATCGTTTTATTGAGAACTTCTTCTTTGATTGATGATCAAACTGATCAGGGAAGCCATCCGAAAGCAGGTAAAATGTATCACCTTTCTGTAAATCGAGCTCATGATTAGTAAACGGTTGCTCCTTCCCGATATAATTTCCAATAGGCATACGGTCAGCTTTTGTTACCCGCAATTCATTGTCCCGGTATAAATAAAGCTTATTGTATGCTCCTGCAAATTGCATTTTCATATTCTTTGTATCAACAATTACCAGGGACAAATCCATACCATCAGCCTTCTGCTCTTCAGAATGTGACAGAGTAGATTTAACAAGAAATCGCAATTCATCCAAAATAAAACTGGCGGAGTTCACATCTTCTTTATTGACAATTTCATTCAGGAAAGACACCCCAAGCATACTCATAAAAGCACCCGGCACACCATGGCCCGTACAATCCGCCACAACAAACACTAGTTTGTCATCTTTTTCTTTCATCCAGTAAAAATCACCGCTGACCACATCTCTCGGTTTAAACAATATAAAGTGATCTTCTACATAATCATTTAGAATATCTGAAGAAGGCAAAACTGCTGTTTGAATACGGCTTGCATACTGTATACTGTCATCAATATCCTTCTTTTGCTGATGAATTTTCTCTTCAGCTTTCACCCGATTTGTAATATCCGAACCATAAATTTGACAAACCCCGATATTACTTATTCCTCGTAATTTAAAATGAAGAATATTTTCATGAATGTGCTCAGTAAAAGTGAATATTTTATTTTCTCCAATAAATTTAGAATAATCTATATCAGAAATACCGGAAATCAAATCATCGACATGGTTTCCAATCAGATTCTCTTTATCAAAAAGTTCATTAGCCGCAGGATTACTCTGCAATATAACACCTTCGCTATTAAACCTGAATACAGGTTCCGGGTTCAATTGTGCAAACAACGCCATCGAATCAGCATTTTTTTGAGCTTCAACCCGTTTGGTTATATCCGAACCATAAATCTGACATACCTCCAACTCATTAATCCCCTTAATGATGAATCTGTATACTTTGCTATTTTTTGAGACATCAATGGTTTCAACTTGGTTGTTTTCTATAAATTCCTGGATATTAAGATTTTTGAGTTCCTCTATAAGATTTTTAATTTGTAAACCCTCAATAGTCTCTAATGCAAAACTTTCACTTGCAGCCGGATTTGCTTGTAATATGACCCCTTCACTATCAAACCGGATGACAGGTTCGGGGTTTAGATTAGCGAATAAAGCCATCGCCTGCATCTGCTCCTGAGCTTCCTTCTTTTCTGTAATATCCTCTTTAACGGCTATAAAGCTTTTAACACCTCCATCTCTCCCCAATATTGGAGAAATAGAAGATTCCTCCCAATACATGATTCCATCTTTGCGTTTATTATAGAATTCTCCTTTCCACACTTCACCTCTTTTTATTGTCTGCCACAACTCTTTATAAAAATCAGCTGAATGATGACCTGAGTTTAAAAACTTTGGATTATATCCAATAACCTCATGTTTGGAATAACCGGTTATTTTTTCAAAAGCATTATTCACAAATTCAATATTTCCTGAAACATCTGTTATCATAACCGTATTGAAACTCTGTTGGACTGCAGTGGATAACTTTTCGTTTTCTAACTGGGCATTGACAATTTCAGTAATATCTGCACCATAAACCTGCACAGAGTTTACTTCAGAAATACCACGTAATTCAAACCGGTAATAATAATCCTTAAGTTTTTTAACAAATGATCTTATCTCATTCTTCTTTATTATTTTTTCTGCCTGAGCAGGAGTTAATCCTCCAAACAACTTATGAATATTAACCACTCCTTCGTTAACATAGTGAAATAATTCGTATGCTGCATCATTCGACTGCAAAACGTTTCCTTCAGCATCAAAACGAAATACAGGTGCAGGGTTCTTTTGCGCAAATAAAGCCATCGATTCGGCTTGCTCCTGAGCTTTTATTTTCTCATCTACATCAAAACCATAAATCTGGCATACATCATACTTAGATACTCCTCTGAATATAAAATTATAGTATCTTTCACTTAATTTAACTGATACACTTTCGATCTTATCATTATCGATAATAAATTCAAAATCAACATTTTTGCTTTCACTCAAAACATCTGTTATGAAATAACCGGATAACTCTGGCTTGTCAAACAATCTATCTGCAGTGGGATTCGATTGCAATATCTTACCTGATTTATCAAACCGTATAACCGGTTCAGGGTTTAATTCTGCAAATAAGGCCATTGACCGCACAGGGTCACTTAAATTCGAATCATTATTATGCATACTAGTCTCCTTTTTTACTAACATAAGATTTTATAAGACTGACCAGGTGATGAACTGTAAATGCTGAATTCACTATTGCTTCCATCAAAGTATGATCAAAATGAGTAATCTTTTCGCTTTTGTTGAAAACAATAAAAGAAATATTCTGCTCATGATAGTTTATGAAGTTGTCAATCTGAAAATTCAAGAAACCTAAGACCCGTTCATCAAATGCATGCAAAGATTCAAACTCATCCGGTGAACTGTAGTTTTCTCTTGAATCACTTACTATATTTTCGTTTTTCCTGCTTTCCCAAACCGGAGCAGGAGAATCCTTAGATATAACAATCTCCTCTGACTTCAAAAGCTCATCACTATTATCATGCTTATAAACATTCCCCACCAAATGCTCATTTTCATCTTTAATGGTAATAAACGCTCCTTCATAACCCATATCCAAAACAAATTTCGCCATACGGTCAAAACTATCGCCCAGTTCTACCTGCTCATTTATGCTAAGCATCATCTGGGTTATGAAATTACGTACTTCACTAAGCTTATATATCAAGTTCTTTCTTAGTGTAATATCGTCAAGCCATACCAACAAATTATTGCTCAGAGGGTCTGCTTTTAAGTGGACGATAAACCATTTACCAACTATAGGTGAGTACCATTCTTTTGACTGATATCCCTCCTGATAGCAGGTATGATGAATAAGTCCTTTTATAGTAGAAATTTTCTGATCCTCAAATAAATCTGAAAAAACTTCAACTGAATATTTCTCCAGAAAATCTTTTGTTTTCCCCTCAGAAGCAACAATAACACCTCTTTCATTCATAACGAAAGCCGGGTCTCTTCTCTCCATAGGAAGGCGCACTAAAAGATTCAGGTTTCTATTTCCAAATTTTACAGATGCTTTGGAAATAGCCTGAACAAGAATTGGAACTATAAAAGGAACAGCTGAATAAAAAACGCCCAAACCCTGAAAAAAATTGATAGTGATACCAATTAAAAAAGCCATTAAGTAATTCAACGGAGAAATAAACTCCTTTCCAAGAAATCTGAAGTAAAGAATTCCAGTGCTTAGCGTCTTTTCCATGGTTGATAATTTTTAATCAGCATAAAGTCTCAATCTATGATAAATAATCAAAACATAATAAACGACAGTTTAGTTACAAATGAAACTAATATTAGTAATATCAACAAAGTTTTAAGCATAAAGTTTAATTACTTAATTATAAACCAATTAATCAACGCGGAAAAATAATTTCATAAAACAGGGAATAAAGTATATAGTGTCGCAAATAAAACGAGTTTTAATCTTTAATAAAACTATTTACATTTCAATCCGCCAAAAAACAAGCAATTTACAGTCAGATAGTTATCTTTCCGGCAGCTACCGGAAATTCTAAAGGGCAGCGGGAAAGCCCATAATATATTTTCTTAGAACCACTATATAATGAAATAAAAAGAATGACTACTAGAGATAATCTGTCCATGATTTTTGTTTCTCATACTTTAAGTCTTTCAAAATAGCCTTATCAACACTTATCTCAAATCGGTAATTTTTTCGATATCCGACGGGCACCCAGCGGAAATTCATTGACCAGCAGTGCAGGTCGCGCTCAATGCCAATACTTGTAGCAGAGAGTTTATCTTCGGAAATATCGTAATGAGAATCAAAGTTAATTTTCCATTTGTCGGTGAGACTAAAATTACCGCTAACACTAACAGTTTGTTTCACTTCTGACTCAAAATCCCTCTTGCTGTAATTCAAATTGTAGCTAAAACTTAAATTCCAAGGAATATCAAAATAATCGTATGGGTTGTAGCCTTGCTTTTGCCGGCCCTCATCTTCACCGGAACCATTCTCATTATCGGAAGAACTTTTATCATCGGGGCCAAGTTTTGTACTTAATGATAAATTAAAACTGGTCAACCTTCCCAATCTTTGGTTTTTCTTCCATTCAGAAACATCTATCCGGTTTCCGTTTTCATTCAGCGCATAAGGATCTAAATTACCTGAAAAATTAATATTTAAATTATCATCAAACATATTCGTCCGACCAGAAATACGTATGGGAGACCAGTTCATGGAATCCTTGAAAATGTTATAAGATGTATTAAAAGATAGGTTATTCAGCAGCTTAATCTTTTTGGTTTTCTCTGCTGTATCACTTTTTGAGCGGACTTTCATTTCAATATTATTGCGCAATCCGAAATTAACATTTCCACTTTTTTTTGGAGAAGATGGGGGCGAATATAATTGGTTTTCAAAATATGAATATTCTTGCATTCTGCCATCATTGTTAACTTGCACTTCATCATAATACTTAGAAGTCATATTCCCCAAATCGGGTCTAAAACTAACTCCAACGGAAGGAGTTAAAACATGACGAATGGCCTTAACTTTAGATTTTTCGTTTTTGAACTGGTACATTCCAAAAAACTTCGGACTTATATTTGCACTTATGGAAGGCTCCAATGAGTGGGCATATTTCATCTGCTCTACGGTATCAGCTACCACTCTCCCTCGCGTAGAATCATTCGGATCGATGTAGTCGGGATCCCAGTGTTTTTCTTTATATCGGGGATACAAAACACCTCGATATGATGCCTTAGGTGTTATATTAAGATATTGAAGCACCTTAAAATTTAAGGAAACTGGCATAGAATGCTGAAACCCACTTTCAAAATCGGAAAATTGAGTGTTTTTAAAAAGAAGGCTGTCCGGCGAATTAATTTTATTCTTCAAATCGGCACTATAACTCACCTGAAGATCATCGTACCACTTTGAGCGCCCGCTTTTATTAAGTTTTCTGAGCGGATATTGTCTGCTCATGTCAAAAGACATTTCAGGCAACGTCAAATTAACCATCTTAGTTTTTGAGTTCTGGCTGTGTCTTAATTTTCCGTTAAAAGAAAAAGGCGAATCAGGCCAGGATTTTTGATAAGAAATGTTAGAAGATTTCGTATTCGTGGTATAGTCTTGCATGTTCTCACTAAATTCTCTATCGTAAGAAGTTGAACTCAAATTTACGCTTGCATTAAAACTGCTATAAGGATTTGCTTTTGAGGATTGCCTGTGCGTCCATCTAACCTCAAACCCCCTGTTGTTTCTATAGTCATCAGCTCCCTTTTCGCCTATTAACAGTCTATCATATTTAAGAGATAAATCACTTGTATATTTATATCGTTTTTTAATCTGGTAATCCAGGTTAGCATTCCAACTGCCTTTCGTGTAAATTTCCCCGTAAACCTTTAAATCCATAAAATCGCTCATTCCAAAATAATATCCCCCCTTCAAATAGAACCCTCTTTTGTTCTCCTCACCAACTGAAGGATCATAAATTCCGGAAGATCGCTTTTTCTGAATAGGGAAATAACCAAAAGGAACCATTAAAGGATACAGGGGAAGATCTTCCAAGACCATGTATGAAGGACCTGCAATAATTTTTTCGCCGGGAACGACCTTGCCTTTAGAAATACGAATATAAAAATGTGGGTGATCAGCATCGCAGGTAGTATATTTACCATCCCGAAAATGAAATTCCCGATCCTGATGTTTCTTAGTAACTGAGCTATGTAGATATCCTCCTTCTTCCTCTGTTTTCACCTTTTGAATATACCCTTTTTCACTTTTAAAATTGTACCGAATATTATGAGCATTATAAGTTTTCCCTCCCTCCTTGAAAACGGGTAAGCCAATCATTTTTCCTGTAGAATCTTCAACTCCGCTGGCAGAAACAATATTGCTATCCTGAGTATATTCTATGTAAGCAGCTGTTAATTCAATATCTCCATAAACTACTTTTGCATCTCCATATAAATACACTTTATTTTTTCTTCGGGATAAAATAATGGAGTCTTTCGCCTGATAGTCTACCTTCGCATCTAAAATAGTTTGTTGATTGTCTTTCTCAGAACTCTCTTGCTTTGAGCTCTCTTGTCTTAAAGTATCATTTTTTATTGTATCTTGCGGAAAATTATCGCGGGAAGTATCAGCAAATGGCATTAGCATAGAATTAGCAGCTCCGTATGAAACTAAAGGAGATGAAATAATTCCTGAAAAAACGACCAGAAGACAGGAAAAGAGAAATAAGTTAAAAATATTTTTGCTTAATTTTATTTGCAATTTAACTATGCTATTTTTGTGTTAATTTTATAATAGAACAAAGCATCAAAGCTAATGAAAATATTATTTTCAATTCTATGAAGAATAAAAAAATTCATGCCAAACAATATATCTTATATATAATAATTTCTGGAATTATTATAATATTTCCAGAATATTCACATAGTCAGGAAAACGGTGAGTCAAATCTTACAACTGTAGTTATCGATCCGGGACATGGAGGAAAAGACCCGGGAGCTATCGGCAGTCAAACAAAAGAAAAAAACCTTGTATTAAAACTCGGACTTAAACTTGGAAAATACATAGAAGATGAAATGGATGATATAAAGGTAATTTATACAAGGAAGACTGATACTTTTGTCCCGCTTTTTAAAAGAGCAGAAATTGCTAATAAAAATAAAGCTGACCTGTTTATCTCACTTCATTTCAATGCCAATAAAAAAGCCCGCGTTAACGGTACAGAAACTTATGCCATGGGACTTCATAAAACAGAAAGTAATCTTGAAGTCGCAAAAAAGGAAAATGCAGCCATATATTATGAAGAGGATTATTCAGAAAAATATGAAGGTTTCGACCCGGAATCAGCCGAATCGTATATCATTTTTTCATTAATGCAAAACACCCACCTGGAACAAAGTTTAAATTTTGCTTCATTTGTTCAGGAAGAATTTAAAAATAAAACAACCTTAAAAAACAGAGGAGTAAAACAGGCCGGATTCCTTCTTTTATGGAAAACCACCATGCCCAGTGTTCTGATAGAAGCTGGGTTTCTTTCAAATCCGAAAGAAGAAAAATACCTACAAAAAGACAAAGTTCTTGATAACCTGGCTTTCTCAATATTTAAAGCATTTAAAGCTTACAAAAAAAGAATAGACAGTAAAAGTGTACACCTGACTAAAAAAAACGACAGCATAACTTATAAACTGCAAGTTGCCTCCTCAAGCAACCCTATTCCTAAAGACGCCGATTATTTTAAAGATTACGAAAATATAGAAGAACACAAGCTGGAAAATAAATATAAATATACTATTGGTAACTTTGGAGAATATGATAAAGTGGTGGAAATGAAAAAGAAAATAAAAGAAGACTTTCCAGGGGCATTTGTAGTGGCTTTCAAAAATAAAGAACCAATTTCAGTAGAAAAAGCAATAAGATTAACAGAAAAATAGACAAAATGTCAAAAGAACTAAAAATAGGATTAATCGGTATTTTCCTTATCGCCCTGTTGATTTGGGGGATAAACTTCTTAAAAGGTAAAGATATCTTTTCAAGTAATGACTATTATTATGCTGTCTACGAGAATATTGCCGGTTTAGAAAAATCAAGTCCGGTATATTTAAATGGATACAAAATAGGGATGGTTGAAAACATCGCTCTTTCCGGAGATAACATGCGAAATATTACCGTTAAATTCTTTATTCGCGATGATATAAAAATTCCTCACAACTCAAAAGTAGTTATTTATAGTTCTGATTTAATGGGAACAAAAGCCATAAAGCTCGACATAACAGGAAAAAAGAAATATTATCAGCCAGGCGATACGTTACCCTCTGTTCTACAGCAAGATTTAACCGAAAGATTATACGCCGAGGTTAAACCTATAAAAAACAAAGCTGAGACCTTAATTGCATCCTTAGACTCTATAATTTCAATATTTGATGAAAACACGAGAAACAGTGTTCAAAATTCGCTCAATAATTTCGACACCACCTCAAAACATTTAAAAAATTCAAGTGCTGAACTGGATAAACTGCTTACTTCTAATGCTTCTGACCTCGAACAAACACTCCAGAACCTTGAATCAATCACATCTAACCTTGATCAAAATAAACACAATATAACAAACACCTTTTCTAATATTTCGGAAATAACAGATTCTTTAAAAGGTTCAAACATGACAGCAACACTCCGTCATTTGGAGCAAACCCTGTCATCTACTGACAGCATATTGAAAAAAATAAACAGAGGGGAAGGAAGCGCAGGATTGTTCGTTAATAACGATTCGCTCTATAACAACCTCAATAAAACTACAGAGGATTTGGACATCCTGATAAAAGATATCAAAGAAAACCCTAAAAAATACATTAATGTGTCAGTATTCGGGAAAAACAAATAAATAACCGTTTTAGACAGCTATAATAACGTAATGGTAAAGACTATATAGGGCTCACGGTTTTACCATAAATACTCATTTCTTATAAGCCTTAACACAAAGGTAAAAAGTGTTTTTCTTGAATGTAGGGGAAATTTCTTATTTAGTCAAAATAAAAACAATTCATAAATATTAGGCTAAAACTTAAAATAAAACAACAAACATTTAAATGACAATTCATTAACATCATTTTTTTATATAGCACTGTATATGAACGATTTAAATTATTTTTATTTTTTTTTAAACATTACTTATCTGAGTAAAAAAAGCATATGATTTTATTCAGAATAACAAATTTTAATCTGTTTTTTTTTGAAGATTTTTTTCCCAAATTTGCTTTACCTCAAAAAAACGTGTCAAAATATCTAAATATTTAAAAGTAAATGAAGGACAGAACACACATCGATGTATGGAACCGCTGCCTTAAAATTATTCAGGATAATGTTCCGGCTATTAGTTACCGAACCTGGTTCGAGCCCATTGTCCCTTTAAAGCTGGAGAACAAAGTATTAACCATTCAGGTTCCCAGTCCTTTTTTCTACGAATATCTCGAAGAACAATATATCGACATTCTTAGGAAAACACTCAAAAAGGAATTGGGCGGGGATGCAAAATTAGAGTACAGTGTGGTAATGGAAAACAACTCGGCCAACAAAAAGAAACCTTATACAGTTAAATTCCCAACGAATAACAAAACGGAATTGAAAAACAAACCTGTTTCTGTCCCTTTAAAAACTGAGGAAAACTCAATTAAAAATCCATTTGTTATTCCCGGAATCAAAAAACTTCATGTTGATCCACGACTGAACCCGGAGAACTCATTTCATAATTATATCGAAGGAGAATGCAATCGTCTGGCACGCTCCGCAGGAGAAGCCGTTGCAGACAATCCCGGCGGAACAGCTTTTAACCCTTTATTCATATACGCAGATTCCGGTTTAGGAAAGACCCATCTCTCTCAGGCTATTGGGATAAAAGTGAAAGAAAAGTTCCCGGATAAAACCGTTTTGTATGTTAATGCAAATAAATTTCAAACGCAGTTTGTGGAATCTATTCGAAATAACAATAAAAACGATTTTCTGCATTTTTATCAAATGATTGACACCCTAATTATAGATGACATACATGAATTAGCAGGGAAAGAAAAAACCCAGGATATCTTTTTTCATATTTTTAACCATCTGCATCAAACAGGAAAGCAACTCATTCTAACCTCAGATAAACCACCAATCGAACTACAGGGAATTGAACAACGTTTAATATCCCGCTTTAAATGGGGGCTTTCTGCTGACCTTCAGGCTCCTGACCTTGAAACCCGCGTTAACATATTAAAGCACAAAATATACCATGACGGTATTGATATAAATGACGAAATTGTGGATTATATAGCCTCCAATATAACTATCAATATAAGGGAACTGGAAGGAGCATTGATTTCATTACTAGCTCAATCTACACTCAATAAAAAAGAAATAACTCTGGAGCTTGCAAGACAAGTAATTGACAAACTTGTTAAAAATTCGAAAAAAGAAATCTCGGTAGATTATATTCAAAAAGTAGTATGCGACTATTTTAATATTACACCCGACCAACTGCATTCCAGAACCCGTAAAAGGGAAATCGTTCAGGCCAGACAAGTTGCAATGTACTTCTCAAAATCATTAACAAAATCATCGCTGGCTTCCATTGGTTCACAAATTGGCGGAAAAGACCATGCAACCGTTCTTCATGCGTGCAAAACAGTCAACAACCTGATTGACACAGACAAACAATTCAAACAAACTATTGATAACCTTGAAAAGAAATTAAAAATTTAACATGTTTTTTAGTTTCATGCTTCAAAACAGGTTCTGCAATTTCAGAACCTGTTTTTTTTTTCGTCCTTTGAAATTACTTTTGCACTGCAAAAATATAAACAATAATGATATTTCTAATTTTAAGCATCATCTCTTCAGCCTCTCTCTTTGTTATATTCAGAGTTATTCATAAGTATGGATTAAGAAATTTCGACGTAATAATTATTAACTACATAATTGCGTCTATATTAGGTTATGCCATTAGTGATTACGACCTTAATATCTTTCCGCTTTATAACAATCCATGGTTCCCTTACGCGATAATAATAGGAATACTTTTTGTAATCATGTTTGTCCTTATTGCAAGGTCTTCACAAACGGCAGGTATTGCAATAACTACTGTGGCAACAAAGATGTCTGTAATAGTGCCAATTTCATTTTCCTTGATTTATGACCCTACCGACCATATTACTACTCTAAAAACTATAGGTATCATAATTGCACTCTTATCCGTCTTTTTCACCATTTACCGAAAAAGAGGAATAAAATTTGATCCAAGATACCTATATTTGCCTGCCATACTTTTCATAGGAATGGGCGTAGTTGACTCAATTATAAAATTTGCCCAATTTAAATACATCGACAATGGAGCATCAACCTTCTTTTCTGCAGTTCTTTTTACTATAGCAACAATCACCGGTATAGTCACAAACCTGATTCAGAAAAAATCATTTAAAAGTTTAACAAAACCAAAAACGCTTTTCCTTGGAAGTTTACTGGGAATAGGAAATTTTGGGTCAATATACTTTTTGATTTTAGCATTGAATTATAAAATCAATCCCACGGAAACACTCGACGGGTCAATCGTTTTTGGATTGAATAATATTGGAATTGTCAGCCTTTCTGTAATTCTTGGCCTGCTTGTTTTCAAAGAAAAACTTACATTTATAAACTGGATAGGAATTGCTCTTTCAATTGTAGCAATCTATATATTATCATACATAACCTGATAGTAATGGAAACAGATGAGTTTCTTACGATAAAAAAGGCAGCGGAAGGATTATATAAAGAAAAAGGCAGCAAATTTTATGGTATTGTGTATTCCGTGAATAGCGAAGATGAAGTCAAAGCAAAACTGGAAGAAGTTAAATCAATACACCCCAACGCAAGGCACCACTGCTATGCCTATCGCTATGGAATTGAAAAAGAATTTACCAGGATGAATGATGACGGCGAACCATCATCAACTGCCGGGAAACCAATCTATGGTCAAATACTATCCCATAACCTGACGAATGTGATTGTTATAGTAGTTCGCTATTTTGGCGGCACGCTATTAGGCACAAGAGGGTTGATACGTTCCTATAAAAATGCAGCTGACAATGCCATTAAGAATGCTACAATCGTGAAAAAAGTAATTCAAAAAAAATACAACATCCATTTTGACTATGATTTGATGAACGATGTTATGAAAATCCTACATGAAGAAAATATTGTTCCCCTGGATAAAGAATTTGGCGCAACATGTCAATTTACAATTGGAATAAGAAAAAACAAGGAACAAGAAACTGTAGCAAGATTTGAAAAACTTCACGGATTAAAAGTGGATAAAATGTAATTCGGACCCAATTTACCTAAGTAAAGCGCTTTTTCACTTTGTTTAAACCGCTCAACTTAGGTCGGATTAAAAATCTTAATAAAATGTTATAATTTTTTTTCAAATATTTTAGCAAATTTAAATTCTACATTATATTTTTACTTACAAAAATTCAAACAATGAACAACAAAAGCCTGATTTCCATCAACGACTATTCGAAAGAAGACATTATAAAACTTCTGGATTTAGCCGAAGAATTTGAAAAAAATCCAA
>Ga0207714_1000255_pt1 | contig 36299 bp, 36 predicted proteins | sample PonA232FremontCA_2_FD_187270 | JGI IMG/M metagenome (GOLD analysis project Ga0207714, IMG submission 187270) | Marine sediment microbial community from Fremont, CA, USA - Pond A23 Sediment 2 (SPAdes) | ecosystem: Environmental > Aquatic > Marine > Unclassified | place: USA: Fremont, California...
CGCGAAAGAGTCGAAAGCCCGATGGTGCGCCTTTTTGTTGAGTACGGACGACCGAACGCACCACAGGCTGTAGTCGGCGTCTTTTCGAGCCTCGCTTCGCGTCTCCTCGACCTTCTACCGCCGCTTTTGCTCGGCTTGGCGATAGACGCAATCTTCCTGAACGAGAGCGAGTTTTCGCTCTGGATACTTCCCGAAGCGTGGCTACCTGCAGAAACTGAACAGGCAGCGCAGTTCCGTCTCGTAGTCTACCTCGTCGTAGCCTCCTTCGCACTCGCCGCGCTTTTTCATTGGACACGTAACTGGGGGTTCAACTCGTTCGCACAGGAGATACAGCACGCCGTCCGCACCGACACCTACGACAAGATGCAGAGGCTCAACATGGGGTTTTTCGCCGAGAGACAGACGGGCGAACTCATGTCGATACTCTCTAACGATGTTAACCGACTCGAAAGGTTCCTCAACGACGGTCTCAACTCCGCCTTCCGTATGGGCGTCATGATAGTCGGAATCGCGGGAATTCTGTTTTACATAAACTGGCAGCTCGCGCTCATCGCGCTTTTGCCTGTCCCGCTCGTCGCCTTCTTCACGTATGTCTTCATACGCGTCATACAGCCAAAGTACGCGCGTGTCCGCGAGTCTGTCGGAAGGGTCAACTCGCGTCTCGAAAACAACCTTGGCGGAATACAGGTCATAAAGTCGTCGAACACAGAACCCTACGAGTCCGAGAGGGTTGAGGACGCAAGCGGTGAGTACTTCGCCGCAAACTGGGACGCGATACGGACACGGATAAAGTTCTTCCCGGGTCTGCGCCTTCTCTCCGGTTTCGGCTTCGCTGTCACGTTCGTCGTCGGTGGTCTCTGGGTCCTCAACGACGCCGCGCCCGGTTCGCTTTCGGGCGAACTCACCGTCGGCGGATTCGTCGTCTTCATACTGTACACGCAGCGTTTCATCTGGCCCATGGCGCAGTTCGGTCAGATAATCAACATGTATCAGCGCGCGTACGCGAGCGCGGAACGCGTCTTCGGACTTATGGACGAACCCGACGTTGTCAGCGAGTCCCAAGACGCGTACGAACTATCCGTTGAACAAGGGAGCGTCGAGTACGAAGACGTGACGTTCGGATACGGAGACGACAAGGTTCTGAAAAACGTCTCGTTCGAAGCCGACGGGGGCGAAACGGTCGGCATCGTGGGACCGACGGGTGCGGGAAAATCGACGCTAATGAAGCTCTTGATGCGTCTCTACGACCCGGACGAAGGCGCGGTACGTATCGATGGAAACGACATGCGCGACGTCACCCTTTCGAGTCTCCGCCGACGCGTCGGGTACGTGCCACAGGAGACGTTTCTCTTCTATGGCACCGTCGCGGAGAACATCGGCTACGGAAGCTTCGACGCAACGGAAGACGAAATCGAGGAAGCGGCACGCGCTGCTGAGGCGCACGACTTCATAACCAACCTGCCTGACGGCTACGAAACTACCGTCGGCGAACGCGGCGTGAAACTCTCCGGAGGTCAACGGCAACGTATCGCACTCGCACGCGCCGTTCTGCGCGACCCAGAAATTCTCATTCTGGACGAAGCGACGAGCGACGTGGACACCGAGACGGAGATGCTGATACAGCGTTCTCTCGACGACCTGACGAAGGACAGAACAACGTTCGTTATAGCCCACAGGTTATCGACGGTCAAGGATGCAGACGAAATCATCGTCTTGGAGGACGGACGCGTCGTCGAACGCGGAAGGCACGAAAAACTCATCAAGGACGACGGTCTGTACGCACATCTCTGGGGAGTACAGGCGGGCGAGATAGACCAACTCCCTGACGAGTTCGTCGAGAGGGCGGCGAAACGCGGCGCGCGTGTCGAGGAGGACGACTGACGAGGATCAACGGAAAGAACCGAACCACAGATTAGCCGTCGGGGCAATCCTTCCGTATGGAAGACGGAACGGAGGACGAGAATACCGACACAGAGAACGAAAAAACGGACGAAGAAGCCGCTTGGTACGAACTCCCACCCGGCGCGTTCTTCTTCACAGCCGGTGTCCTCGCCGCCTTCCTCCCGAAGGATGCCCTCTTCGCAGGCGAATACACCGACCCGACAGCCGTCCTGCTGGTCGTCTCGAACATCGTTATATTCACCGTCTTCATCGCGTTCGTCATCGTCGTCCGTCGTGTCGGTTTGACATCCGGTGTGCAGTGGATGGTGTCGCCGGGATTCGACGTCGAAGAGACAGACGGATAAGAAATCCCCATGGAGTCTTCTGTGTACATACATCACCGAAGGATTTTTATGGCTACACACAAGTACAGTAAATAGAGAATGAACATAACTCCAGTACACTACCGAAACAGCCAAGATTCAATGGTTAGTAGGTGCGAAGTCGAGACATTCGAGGACGTAAGCCGTGTAATTATTGACGAATTCGAAAAACGGTACATAATCGACGTAGACGACGACGGCACCGTCTCGTGTCGGACGTGCGACGACGACTGCGGACACGAAACCAAGATACGTGAGAGGCTACGTACCATAACCGGGAAAGATGAGTACGGTGACACCGACGAAGGCACAGTTATGGAAACAGGAACGGCGCAGGCGACTGCGGACGACTGAGGTACAAAAGTCGAAGGTTATGGACTCGGCGGGATTTGAACCCGCGGCCTCTTCCTTGCGAAGGAAGCGATCTACCCCTGATCTACGAGCCCGCAGTAGGGCATAAGAAACGCGCCCTAATTCGCTTTGTGCTCCTCAGTTCTCCAGCTCTATCTCTATCGAAACGTCCTCGGGAACCTGTACGCGCATAAGCTGGCGTAGCGTCCTCTCGTCGGCGTCTAAGTCGATGAGACGTTTGTGGACACGTAGCTCCCAGTGCTCCCACGTAGCCGAGCCTTCGCCGTCGGGCGACTTCCGAACCGGAATTTCGAGGTTCTTCGTCGGGAGCGGCACGGGTCCCGAGAAGTTGACGCCTGTGCGCTCCGCAATCTCTTTGATGCGGCTTGTGATGTTTTCGAGCTCGTCTGGGCTCGTGCCGGACAGACGTACGCGTGCCGTCTGCATTATCGCTCTTCTACGCTGAGAACCTTACCCGCCGCGACGGTCTGACCCATGTCGCGGATTGCGAAAGAGCCTAGCTGTGGAATCTCCTGCGAAGGCTCTATGGACAGAGGCTTCTGGGGACGGACTGTCACGATAGCCGCGTCGCCAGCCTTGATGAAGTCGGGGTTCTCTTCCTCGACATCGCCGCTTGACGGGTCAAGTTTCTGTTCTATGCTCTCTATCGTACACGCGACCTGCGCCGTGTGGGCGTGGAAGACCGGCGTGTATCCTTCTGTGATGACGCTTGGGTGCTGCATCACGACTATCTGTGCTTGGAACGTCTCTGCGACCGTCGGCGGGTCGGAAGCGGGTCCACATACGTCGCCACGGCGGATGTCGTCCTGACCGACGCCGCGGACGTTGAAACCAACGTTGTCTCCGGGTCCTGCGTAGTCGACCTCCTCATGGTGCATCTCTATCGTCTTGACCTCGCCACCAACGTCGGAGGGCTGGAAGCTCACGTTGTCGCCCGGTTCCATTTCGCCTGTTTCGATACGTCCGACGGGGACTGTACCGATACCCGAGATGGAGTAGACATCCTGAATCGGGAGACGGAGAGGCAGGTCGGTCGGCTCAGTCGGCTCTTCGAGGTCGTTGAGAGCTTCGAGGAGCGTCTGACCGTCGTACCAGCCCGTGTTGTCGCTCGGTTCGGCGACGTTGTCGCCCTCGAAAGCTGAAACGGGGATGAACTTCACGTCATCGGCACTGACGTTGACACTCTTTAGGAGCTGCTCGATTTCCTCGACTGTGTCGTTGAAGTCGCCTTCGTCGTAATCGACGGTATCCATCTTGTTGACCGCGATAATGAGTTCGTTGATGCCGAGCGTCTTTGCGAGGAAGACGTGTTCCTTCGTCTGGGGCTGGACGCCGTCCTGTACGTCGACTACGAGCACGGCGTTGTCAGCCTGCGACGCGCCCGTAATCATGTTTTTCACGAAGTCGCGGTGCCCGGGCGCGTCGATGATGGTGAAGTAGTACTCGTCGGTGTCGAAACGCTGGTGCGCGATGTCGATGGTAACACCGCGTTCGCGCTCCTCGTCAAGCGAGTCCATGACGTAAGCGAACTCGAATCCGCTCTTGCCTTTCTCCTCTGCTTCTTCTCTGTACTGTTCTATAACATGCTCGGGGACGTTCTCCGTCTCGAACAGGAGTCGTCCTACGAGCGTGCTCTTTCCGTGGTCTACGTGGCCTATGATAGCCAAGTTCATGTGGGGTTTGTCGTCTTCTGCCATTCTTACACCTCTTTCTCCTGAGTAGATGATGTTCGGTACGAACGCTTATTAACAATTACGGAAAACCTCCGTCAGGGAGGTTTTCCTAATAAGAGGAATCTCTGATTCCTCGTGATTACGGAAAACGCCTGTCGGCGTTTTCCTCATCAGAGAACTCCGTGAGTTCTCGTAATTACGGAAAGAGGTTACGAGAAACAACATCTTATTCTATATACCTGACGTACTCTACCCCACATGATATCTGCACCCCTCTTGCTCGGTATACTCGTCGCGGTCTTCGTCGGGTTCAATATCGGTGGCTCGTCTACGGGTATCGCTTGGGGTCCTGCCGTCGGTGCGAACGTCATTAGCAAGACGGCGGCTGCGGCGATAATGTCCGTCTTTTTCCTTATTGGCGGATGGACGGTCGGGAGGAACGTCATCGACACTCTCGGTGGACGTATAGTGCCCCAAGACGAGTTCACGCTCGCCGCGAGCATCGCTGTGCTGTTCTTCATAGGTCTCGGTATGCTCATCGCCAACGTATTCGGTGTGCCAGTCCCTACTTCGATGGTCGCAACAGGCTCGATTGCGGGACTCGGAGCCGCTATGGGGGGACTCAACTGGGAGGTTCTCGGACGTATCTTCATGTGGTGGATGATGACGCCCGCAATCGCTTTCTGGATAGGAATGGTCGTCGGGCGGTATCTCTATCCGTACCTTGATGTCTACTTCTATCTGCGACAGTCACACGGTCCTCTTTTGAAAATCGATAGAAACGGATCCATTCCCAAGCCTGTGAAAGGTCCGGATACGACCAACCGCGAACTTGCGGGGGTAGTTCTGATAGTAGCGATAGGATGTTACATGTCTTTCAGCGCGGGCGCGAGCAACACGGCGAACGCTGTCGCGCCGCTCGTCGGAGGTGGCGCGCTCGAAGAGAATTCCGCGATACTCCTTGCGGCTTTTGCGGTCGCTTTCGGCGGATTCACCATAGCGCGCAGAACGATGCAGTCCGTCGGCAGCGAACTAACCGACCTTCCGCTACTCGGCGCGCTAATCGTCGCTGTCGTCGCGTCTACGATAACCACCTTCCTTTCGTGGATAGGAATCCCTATATCGCTCGTAATGGCGACGGTGATGACCATCGTAGGTCTCGGCTGGGGACGCGCGACACGTACGACAACAGTCCGTCAGTACGTACGTGGTGAGAGCGAGGTCGAGCTTTCTATGTCGGCTCTGACGGCTGATACATCCGATACAGTACCGGCGATGGGTGAGGAAATCCCTGATGACCTGGTACTCGAAAGAAGGCTCGTCAATCCGCGTGCAGTCGGACGGTTCGTATCGATGTGGATAATAGGACCGACGGTATCGGCAGGTCTTTCATACGCTTTCTTTAGCTACGTTCCGTTCGTCTAGTCGTCAGTTTCACCTACGAGTGTCACAGGTATTTCGGAGTGCCGCGCTACGTTGTCTGCCGCGCTCCCGAGTAAGACGCGCGAAAGACCCGTCTCGCCCTGTCTTCCCATGACTATCGAGTCAACATCCTCTTTTTCGGCGTACTCGATAATCTCCTTCGACGGCTTTCCTGTCCTGGTAGCGGTGGTTATATTTTGTCCCTCTTTTTCGGCTATCTCGCGTGCCTCTTCGAGCCTTTCTTCCGCCGTTTTCTCCATATCCTCGTACCACATACTCCACCAAGACGCCCTCGTGTCTTTCTTACCGCCTTTTCCCACGGGGTCGATTACATTTAGGACGGCTATCTCGTCGTCTCCGTGTGTGCGGAGCGCGAAACGCAGCGCGTCCTTCGCCTGCTCCGAACCGTCGTAGGGTACGAGTACTCCCATGACCAACCTAAGCGCGCTTCCGTCATGAACCTAACGCGCCGAAGTAAGAACCGAACCGCTTTCGGATACGTTGTCGGGCATCTTTGCCGTTTTCCGTACTAACGAACACCAACATAACCCTCCTTTCTTTCTCTTGTTGCGTGTCCCCACTGATACGGCGGTGTCTCCATGGTCCGCGCGTAGATGAGACCATCACCCGGGCTATGGCTGTGCTGAACACATATCACAGAGCCGGACGATACGTTAGGGTAAGTTCAAGCACTATAGACGCAACACCGACTGAGATAGCCACCAATCGTATCCATCCTGCCAGTTGCTTCTTCTCCTTCGGAAACAACGCTGCTACGCCAATAAGTGCGAACATTATACCAATCATGAAAGATACAAACGCAAACGTAAGCAGTGACAGAATAAACCAGCCCAGGGCTGCTACTGGTCCATCAGGCTCTCTGAATATCCGCTTCTCTATTTCTCCGAACGTCTTTTCTTTCAGTCCCGACGCCGAATCTGACATCGCGCTCATACATACGTAGGTGGACGAATATAAATCCCCATATCACGCGTATCGCCAAACGATGGTCTACGAACCGAACCGCTTTCGAAGGAGCGTCGCGTACGTCATCCATGTTCACAGGTATCGTTGAGGAGACGGGAACCGTCGAACGTGTTGAGAGAAACGAGGAAGGTGTTCGTTTCCTTATCGGTGCTTCCTTCGTGCCAGAACGCGGTGCGAGCATCGCAATAAACGGCGCGTGTCTCACGGCGGAGAACGCCGATGAAGACGGCTTTGAGGTCTTTGTATCCGAAGAAACCCTCCGTAAGACGTGGCTCGGCGAACTCGAAGAAGGTGAAGCGGTCAACCTCGAACGCGCTATGCCCGCCGACGGACGGTTCGACGGTCATATTGTACAGGGACACGTGGACACGACGGCGCGTGTCATCGATGTTCGACAGATCGGCGAGGACTGGGAGTATGTCTTCGAGGTTCCCGAAGGCTACGAGCGGTACGTCGTCGAAAAAGGCTCGGTGACACTCGACGGCATCTCTCTTACCGTCGCAGAACTGAGCGAAGACAGTTTCACGGTCGCAATCATCCCCGAGACACGGCGCGTCACCAATCTGTCGGAGAAGGACGACGGTGACCCCGTGAACTTCGAGGTGGATATCGTCGCAAAGTACGTCGAGAGCACGCTTGACTCCGAGAACACGGAGTATCAGTAGAGGGTCACGTAGTGACCATCGGGGTCGCGGAGACGTATTCCGTCGCGGGTTGTCTCCGATTCGAGTGCGTCGTCTTCTACAGCGTCCACCGCCTCGGATACGTCATCGACCTCGAATCCAACGTCCATGTGCACTCCGCCCTGTCCGTCGGCGATGCCTAACTGTGGTTCCCAGAGTTCGATGTCGAAGCCACCCGCGTCGAGACGTACACGCTCGCGATCGTCGCCACGACTGCTGACAGACGCGCCGAGAGATGTGTAGAACTCGGTCGCACTCTCCAAGTTCTCCACCTCGAAGACTATCTCGAATACGCCCACGATACCATCCCCTGAAGCGTCCGACTCGCCTATCTCGACACAGTGTCCGTCGTGGTCGTAGAAGTAGAGCGAAGAGTATGAGCCAAAATCGCGCTCCTCGACAACCTCGATGTTTCCTCCCTTTTTCCAATACCCGTACTCTTCACGCGGTGTAGAAAACGCATAATGGACGTGTACACCGCCACGTGGGACGGTGCTTGGAACACGCAGAACCACCTCCGTCTCGCCCGCCGAGAGAACGCACTCTGTCTCGGACTCACGCACAACTTCGAGACCTAACGTATCGGCGTAGAAGCTGCGCGCGCGTTCGAGATACTTGGCTTCGAGTGCGAGCCAGCCGAGGTTCATATATTCAAGACCTCTACTTCGATTTCTCCGTTCTCTGCCTCGACGAGTATCATGGTCTTTTCCTTCGCGGGCGGCGCGCCGGTACAGCTTCCGGGGTTTAGCAGACGGATGCCTTCGTGCATCTTGTCGGTCACTTCGTGAGTGTGTCCGCATATAGCGACGGTATCCTCGCCGGCAGCGTCGCGTGCCGCCTCCGCGACACGGTCTTCGTACCCGAAAGGCGCGCCTGTGCCGTGTGTCACGGCGAACTTGACGCCACCTGTTGCGAAGGTTTCGACACGTGGGAGGTTCGGTACGCTGTCCATGTTTCCGCGCACAGCGATGAGTTCACCCGTCGCGTCGAACTCGTCGTACGCCTCGGTAGACGTGAAGTCGCCCGCGTGCGCGGTCATGTCTGCGTCCTCGCACGCCTGCAGAACCGCGTCGGGTATCTCGGCGGCACGCCCCGGAACGTGGCTGTCGCTCACAAGAGCTACCTGCATGGAACGGTTTACGTGTGCCCACGGTAAGAGTCTTGCCTGCGCGCCCTCGAAACTCAACATGGAGACAGCCGATGTCGTGACCGTCTTCCTCCGCGATCCTAAGAGCGGTGAGGTTCTGCTTCTGCGTCGTAGCGATGAAACGGGTTCGTACAGAGGAGACTGGGGTGCTGTTTCCGGCTACGTTGAGGAAGAAACCGACGAAACCGAAGAGGATGCACGGCGCGAGATACGGGAGGAGACAGGCATAAGCGATGCTACTCTTATCAGAAGTGGGGAGCCTTTCGTTGTAGAGGACGAAGAACTCGGACGCGTCTGGCGTGTCCATCCTTTCCTCTTCAACATGCCGACATGCGAGATTGAGACCAACTACGAGACGGTGCGTGCAGACTGGTGTTCGCCCACGGAGATACTTAGCCGCGAGGTGGTTCCTCGTCTCTGGGAATCCTACACCGCTGTCGCACCTTCGGTCGAGACTGTCGCAAACGACGAGCAAAACGGTTCGGCGTACATAGCAGGACGCGCGCTCGAAGTTCTGCGAGACACGGCGGCGACAGGAACCGTCGAAGATGCCCGCGCGGTCGCACGCAGACTCGTAGAAGCGCGCCCTTCGATGTCCGTCGTCGGAAACCGTGTGGCGCGTGCTGCTGTCGGCGAAACAGCTGAAAAGATAGAAAGCGCAGCGCATACGGGCATCACCGAAGCATGCCGCGCGGACGAACGTGCCGCTTCGAACGCCGCGGAACGTATCGACGGATGTGAGAAGGTCGTCACGCTCTCGCGTTCAGGGATCGTCGCAAACGCACTTGAGGAGGCTTCTCTTGGCGAAGCTGTCGTCGCCGAGTCGCTTCCGGGTGGCGAGGGAGTCGGTTTCGCTGAGGAACTCGACCTGCAGACGCGTGTAGTTCCGGACTCGTGTGTCGCAGACGAGGTTGAGAACGCCGACGCAGTTCTCGTCGGTGCTGACGCTGTGCTGCCGGACGGAACTGTCGTCAACAAGATAGGGAGCTTAGCCGCCGCACTTGCTGCGCGACACTTCGACGTTCCCTTTCTCGTCGTCACTTCGGCGGATAAGATAGCACCCGCGGACGAGGACGAATACGAGAACGAGTACGTTGAGGCACACGGTTCGTGTGTTCCGATATTCGAAAGGTTCCCATCGGAATTGGTTGAAACTATCACGGAGGAAGGGACTCTGTCGGACGACAACGTGCGCGACCGTGCCGAGGGACACGCAAGTCTGCGCTCACGCCTCTACGGCTGAGTCTTTAGACAGCCATCCCGAAACTGAAAAGGACCGCAAAGACAGCCAAAACTTTCCCGGTCTGCTCCAACGCGGGGTTGAGCGCGTTGCCGTCGGTGCGTGTCAGTACCGTCCGTGTGACAAATGCGGCGTACGGCAGAGTTACGAGGGGCGCGAGCACCGTAGGTTCGAACCCGTAGCCGAGCCACAGAACGGGCGGAACGAGGTACGCGAGTAAAAGTAGAGCCACATACTGTACACGGCTCCATCCGTAGCCAAACCGCACCGCAACTGTGCGCTTTCCTGCCACTCTGTCTGTCTCCCTGTCGCGGATGTTGTTCACGACCAGAACGTCCGTTGAGATGCCTGCCATAGTAAGGCTCGCAACCAAAGCCTCGAAAGGTACGGTTCCCGCTGGCACGGTCGTCGGTAACGGCGCGGCGAGCGAAGCGGCAGCCTGAACATAGTACGTTCCGGTTACTGCGACGACACCGAAGAAGACGAAAACGAAAACGTCGCCCAAGCCGTGGTACCCGAGCGGGTACGGTCCCGCTGTGTACGCGATTCCGCTCAGGATAGCGACGACGCCGACCGCAAGTATCGGCAGACCGCCGACGTAAGTTATATACAGACCGACGAGAACCGCTGAGCCGAAAGCGACGGCAGCACCCAACCTCACCTTTTCCGGCTCGACAAGCCCCGCCTGCGTCACCCTCGTAAAACCCTCTCGCTCAGCGGTGTCTGCACCCTTGACGGCGTCGTAGTAATCGTTGGTGAGGTTGGTGCCTATCTGTATCAGAAGCGCGCCGACGAGTGCTGTGACCGCAGGAAAGAGGGAAAAGACGCCTTGCCGTACAGCGAGACCCGTTCCGACGACCACAGGTGCCCCAGCCGCCGGTAGCGTCTGGGGACGTATCGCCATCAGCCAGATCTTGATACGCGACGGCGCGGCAGTTTCCATTGGTCGGAGTTGCCCTGGCGTGACTGTAAGGGCTACGAAAGGGCGAAATCGGTACTCAGAGGAGACCGAGGCTCACGGCAACCCTCCGAAGGAAGACGGCAGCCATACCGATAACGAGAAGATAGCCGACGACAGCGACGCCGTTCTGAAGACGCGAGTTCGTGAACTTGCCCAACTCTTCGCTGTCGTTAAGAAGGACAAGACCAACCGCGCCGAAGTACGGGAGTGCTATGACGGAGAACGCCTGTGCGAGAACGATGGTGTCGAGCGGCGACGTTCCGATTAACTGAGGCAGGAACCCTGCGGACCATCCTGCGACTGTGAGCACGGACGCCGTTATTTTGACGGGCTTTCCGTCGAAAGACGCGTCGTATCCGAGTCCATCTGAGAGCAGAACCCCGCCGATTAGAGCGTTTGCGACGAGCGAAGAGAACGACGCCGCAAAGAGACCAACGCCGAACAGCACGAAGGCGTACTCGCCCGCGAAAGGTTCAAGCTGTGTCGCAAGCGTTGCGGGGGTGATGTCACCTGCAGACCCGGGGTCAAGAACCGTCGCGGCGGTGAGAAGAACTAGCATCCCCAAGAGACCAAGCACAGCCATCGCCGCGACTGCGTCGAAACCTGCGAGGTGCGTGTCCCTCTCCAGATAGCCTTTCTCGTCGACGAGGTATGACTGGTAGACGGCACCGTACATACTGAAGTAAGTCGCCATCATGACGAGAACCAGAAATACGGTTCCGTCGCCAGGAAGTGAAGGCACGAGACCGCTCGCCGCAGAGCCTGTATCGAGACCTGCGAGCGCGAGCGACCCTACGAATCCGACGAGCATGATGCTGACAAGCACGAGTATTAGCTTTTCGAGCCAACCGTACAGGTTTCGAAGCCAGATAAAGCCGACGCCTACTGCGACGAGTACGGTTCCCCAGACGGTCGCAGGAACCCCCGTAAGGAGGTTCATTCCGACCCCGACACCTAAGACGTTTCCTGTCTGGTAACCCATCGCTGTCGCACCGCCTACGACACCGCCAAGTACCGCCGCCGGGACGCCGTACCTGTCGCGCACCGCCGACCACAGTGTAGTGTCGGAGACGATACCAAAACGTGCGAACATCTCGACGTAGACTGCGGCGAAGATACCCGCAAACGGGAACACCCATAGGAGTTCGTAGCCGTGAACCGCGCCTGCTATCGAGTAGACGACGACTGTCCCGGGACCGATTATCGCCGCTGCGAGTACGAAAGCCGGACCTATACGCCGGAGTGTCGAAAACGAGGACGACTCTTCCCCGATGGAACGTAGCGACATGTTCGTCTTCACACATTCTCTCTGAAGAAATCAAACTGCCGAAACCGTCGTTTCGGTATGCGCGCTACACTTCGTCGAGCGTCTTCTGTACCTTCTCGACGCCGACGGCACGCGCAAGAACGTCGTATCCTGCACGGTTTTCGCGTCCGTCGGAACGTGCTATAAGACGTGAGACGATGAACTCGGGCGTCGATCTGCCGACGGTGCCGAAACGTGGCTGGTAGTCTACCTTGAGTTTCAGGTCGTCGTCGAGACCTTCGGCGAAGATGCCGTCAAGACGTGCCGTATCCGGAAGCGGCTCCAAGTCGTCGGCGAGATGTGTAACGAATACGCCGACGGCGTCGCGTTTGACGGTAAGGGTCACAAGACCATGAAGCAGATCAGCCGCACTTCCCGGCTCTGTGATAGCCTCGAACTCGTCCACGAGCATCAACGCGTCTCCTTCGTCCGTAAGCGGCGGCACGACCGAACGCAAAGTCGATTCGAGAACGCCGGCGTTGAAGCTTGAGTGCCGACGGTGGAAGACAATATCGTCGAAGACGGAGACGTGTGCCTCCTCCGCGGCGACGGGCACACCCATCTGTGCCAGCAGGACGACCTCGCAGAGGGTTTCTAACAACGTCGTCTTTCCGCCGCTGTTCGCACCCGTCAGAACAGCAACCTCGCCGTCTGCGATACCGTCGTCGCGTCCGACGGCGTAATCGACAGGCTGGACACCTTCGCCGCGTGCTTCGAGCGCGAGGTTGCGCGCGCCACGTACCGACACACCTCTTTCGACGTACTCGGGACGGCTCAGGTCGTGAGAGTCGGCAAACAGCGCGAGCGAGAGAAGAAAGGCGACTTCGCGCACAGCCTCGGTCGCCGCATCAACTTCCTCGCGGTTCTCTTCGACACGTCCGCGTAACTCCTCCGCGACGACTCCTTCGCGTTCCTCCGCGTCGGCGCGGAGCGAATCGAGAAGAGCGCGCAAAGATCCGGTCACGAAGTCGGTGGCGTCAAGTGCGTCTTCCTCAAGGGCTTCCTGCGTGCGGTCGTAGGTCACGTCCGCTTCGGCGACGACATGGTCAACAAAGGTCTCGCGTAGTTCGTCTGCGTCGGCGACACCACCGCTGAGACGCTCCGCGAGGTCGAACGCATCCTCTTCGAGTGCGCGTACGGCTTCGAGGCGTTCGCGGAGCGCGTCGAGTTCCTCGTCCGCCCCCTGCGTGACGCCTCCGTCTTCAAGATGTTTCAGAGCTTCGAGTGCGTCACGCAGCGCATCCTCGTCAACTGCCGCGAGTTCGTCGAACTCTTCGTCCGCACCTGCACCACGCAGACGCAGTGCCGTCTCTACCCTCGCGCGTTCGGTTTCGTCGTACCCCTCGAACGCTTCGAAAACATCGTCTCCGAGTCTTTCGAGCGCGCCGACCGCATCCCAGACGCTTTCGAGCCTCTCCTCTGCGTCCTCACGGTTCGTAAAAGGCGTCATGACGCTAACACGGTCCTCCGCTTCGTCGGTGACGGCGTGTTCGCCCATCCTTTCGAGAAGAGACTTATAGACCTCACGCGTATCGCGCGTCGCAAGAACATCGAGACCGTCGCCACCTTTGGCTTGACGCACGATACGCGTCGCCCTTCCGCGCGGAAGACCTGCGTAAACGAGCGCGCGCACGTCGCTCTTTTCTATCGCCTCCACAGCGGCTTCTTCGCCGATTTCGTCGGCGAGCAGGTCGCGCGTCTTCGGACCGACGCCCCAGTAATCGTCTAGCTTCATGGAAGAAACAATCCGCGCGCCGTCTTAACGGTTGAGGGTAGAGGCGTGGTATACACTCCGGCGACGCCCTTTTGCCGGAAGCCTCCGTACTTCTTCTATGCCAGTTACAAGCGACGAAGAGATACGCGAGATACTCTCGAAGAAACGCGTCGCCGTCGTCGGATGTTCGACAACACCCGGAAAGGCGGCGCACGACATACCTAAGTATCTTATTGACCATGGATACGAAGTCGTGCCGGTCAACCCGTACGCCGACGAAGTTCTCGGACGCAAGGCGTACGATTCACTCGCCGACGTGCCCGGCGAAATCGACATTGTCGATGTGTTCCGACCGAGCGACGAACTCGACGGCATCGTAGACGAGGTACTCGAACGCGGTGGTGTCGATGTTCTGTGGACCCAGACCGGGATAAGTAACCGTGAGGCTACCGACCGTGCGGAGGAGGCGGGTGTGCGCGTCGTTGAGGACGCATGTATGAAGGTCGAACATAGGCGTTCCGCATGACGGACCTGAGATGTCCATGAAGATAGGAGTTGAACGCGATATGGATGCGCGTCCTGAGGACGTATGGAACCTTCTCGTCGATACACGAAGATGGCAGGACTGGAGTCCGTCTATTGCCGATGTGGAGTCCTCCAACGTCCGTATCCGGCGCGGCACGACGGGAAAGATACGGACACGCCTCGGTGTCTCATTTCCTTTCGAGGTCACGGAGTATGAGGAAGGCAGATACTGGGCGTGGAACGTCGCAAGGGTCGGGGCAACAGGACACCGTGTTGAGTCCGTGCCCGACGGGGTGCGTGTCACCTTTGAGGTACCCGTCTACGCTGTCGGATACGCACCTGTCTGCCGTCGCGCACTCGACAGGCTGGAAAAACTCGTCACACCATAAGCTAAAGCTTTATCCTGACGGCGGGGCAGTATTTCCCCATGGGACTAGACGAGGACTCTCTCGAATATCACAGGCGTCCACCGCCCGGTAAGATACGTATCTCCACGACGAAGCCGACACAGACACAGCGCGATATCAGTCTCGCGTACTCTCCCGGTGTAGCCGCACCCTGCAGAGAGATAGACGAGAACCCCGACGAGGCTTACACGTACACAGCGAAGGCGAACCTCGTAGGTGTCGTATCGAACGGAACTGCTGTCCTCGGTCTTGGCGATATCGGTGCGCAGGCTTCGAAACCTGTAATGGAAGGAAAGGGAGTTCTTTTCAAACGTTTCGCCGACATCGACGTATTCGACATAGAACTCGACCTTGACGACCCTGACGACATAGTCAGAACCGTAGACGCTATGGAGCCGACTTTCGGGGGCATCAACCTCGAAGACATAAAGGCACCAGAGTGCTTCGAGATAGAGGAACGTCTACGCGAAAAGATGGACGTGCCTGTCTTCCACGACGACCAGCACGGTACGGCGATAATCTCGGGTGCCGCGCTTCTCAACGCATGCGAGATAGCCGAAAAGAAACTGAGCGAAATCGAAGTTGTCTTTTCCGGCGCGGGTGCTTCTGCGGTCGCATGCGCTGAGTTCTACGTATCTCTCGGTGTCGAACGCGACAACATTGTCATGTGTGACTCGTCGGGTATCATCACCGAAAACCGCGCCGAGGAGGATAATCTGAACGAGTACAAGAAACGTTTCGCCTCCGACGTTTCCGAAGGCGACTTATCCGACGCTATGGGGGGCGCGGACGTTTTTGTCGGTCTGTCCGTCGGCGGCATCGTCTCGCAGGATATGGTGCGCTCGATGGCTTCGAACCCTATCGTCTTTGCGATGGCGAATCCCGACCCCGAGATAGGCTACGACGAGGCGAAGGAGGCGCGCGACGACACCGTAATCGCCGCAACCGGACGTTCCGACTACCCGAACCAGGTCAACAACGTACTCGGCTTTCCGTTCATCTTCAGGGGTGCTCTCGACGTGCGTGCGACCGATATAAACGAAGAGATGAAGGTCGCCGCCGCAAACTCCCTCGCCGAACTCTCTAAGGAGGACGTACCCGACTCCGTCGTCAAGGCGTACGGCGACGAACCCCTCCAGTTCGGTCCGGACTACATCATCCCTAAGCCTCTCGACCCGCGTGTACTTTTCCGTGTCGCGCCCGCCGTCGCACGCGCCGCTGTCGAAAGCGGTGCGGCGCGTATAGAACTTGACCTCGACGAGTACGTCGAAAGCCTTGAAGCACGTCTCGGCAAGTCGCGCGAGATGATGCGTGTCGTTCTCAACAAGGCTAAGAGCGAACCCAAACGTGTCGCGCTCTCGAACGGCGACAACGAGAAGATGATACGTGCCGCGTACCAGATGCAAGACCAAGACATCGCCGAGCCTATTCTCATCGGCGACAGAAGGAGTGTCATACAGAAGGCGGCGGACCTCGGTCTCAACTTCGAACCCGAAATCGTCGATCCGGGCGAGGGAGACTACGACCGTTACGCAGAAACCCTCCATCGAAAACGCAGACGCAAGGGCGTCACACGCGGCGAGGCGTCCGACCTACTCAAGGACAGCAACTACTTCGGGAGCGTCATGGTCGAGTCGGGCGACGCCGACGCGCTTCTGACGGGTCTTAGCCACCATTATCCCAGCGCGTTACGTCCGCCGCTCGAAGTTATCGGAACGGCGGAGGACGCAAAGTACGCAGCAGGCGTCTATCTCCTTACATTCGAGAACCGTGTCGTCTTCGTAGCCGACGCGACGGTCAACCTCAGACCCGACGCAGACGCACTCGCCGAGATAGCAGAGCACACAGCCGAGTTGGCACGTAGATTCAACGTTGAACCGCGCGTTGCGATGCTTTCTTACTCCGACTTCGGAAGCGTGGACAACGCAGCGACACGCGCCCCACGTAACGCGGCGAGCATGTTGCGCGAACGCGGTGTCGATTTCGAGGTCGACGGCGAGATGCAGGCTGACACAGCACTCGTGGAAGACATACTCAACGGAACGTACGACTTCGCGGAACTTTCCGAACCTGCGAACGTCCTCATCTTCCCGAACTTGGAGGCGGGAAACATCGGCTACAAGCTTCTTCAGCGTCTCGGCGGCGCGGAGGCAATCGGTCCGATGCTCGTCGGTATGGACAAGCCCGTACACGTTCTACAGCGTGGCGACGAGGTGAAAGACATCGTGAACTTGGCAGGCGTAGCTGTCGTCGATGCCCAGAAGAACGGATAGCGATTTTTGGTTCGGGTTTTTGCGCGAGCCGTAAGCCGAGCGGAAAAGGTGGCAAAGAAGAATGGTGACTGAGCAGTACACGTTCCCGACCGGTTTTTACGTCGTGCCCGTCTCTATCCGTCGATGCTACCTATAGACCCCGCGGAGATAAATCCCGACGACATAGGAGAGAAACAGACGATGTTGGAGATGGAGCATGACGAAGCTATCGAACACGTTCGAGAGAAGTGCGAGGAGGTCGGCTTCGGTGTGCCCGTCGAGTTCTCGCCGTCCGAACTCCTCAACGAGAAGGTGGACGCCGACCGTGACCCGTACTACGTCTTAGGCGCGTGTAATCCGGCTATGGCGAACCGCGCACTCGACGAGACGTTGGGTATCGGTGCCTTCTTTCCCTGCAACATGGTTATCTGGCAGGAGGGACCGGGTGTCCAGCGCGTCTACCATCTCTCCATAATGAAGATAGCGCGTCTCGTGGGTGTGGCACCCAACAACGACGCGTGGCAGGGTATCGTTGACGACACGGGTGAACTCGTCGAGGAGTTCTTCGAGAAGGTCTAGCGGGCGAACTTTTCTACTATCTCCGTCGTGGTGTAAACCTCCACGACATTCTGCTCCCCGAGTTCCCTGTCGTCCGTCCAGACAGCCGCGTCGAGGTGCAGGGCGAGGGCGATGTACGGTACGTCTTTGCCGTCAGGAGACGCGTCCCGCGCTTCGGGTATCTCGTCCACAAACCCCTCACGCGGTACTGTCTCTATACGTTTCCGCAGGATACCGACGAATCTCTTGAAATCCTCTTCCTTGCGGTGTGTCTTTTCGAGAAGTGTTTCTCTGTACTTCCCGAACTCTTTGAACAGATACTCAGGTGCGTAGAGCGAGAGGTCGTCCCTCATGAGTAGTTCGGCTGTTTCTGAGTCACGTATAGCCGCCGAGAAAAGTACGTTGGCATCAACTACGAACTTCATTTTCAGTTTCGTCGTACCGTTCGGCTAACTCTTCGTTCAGCTGTCTGCCAAGCTTTACCGCCTCCTCCTGCGTTAGGTCACTTTCCCTCTTGAACTCCTCCAGGAAACGGAGTTCCTCCAACTTCTCGTCTATCGACTGCCGCGCCACCTCGCTCCAGTTTATTTCGGGGAACTTCTCCATCTCGTCCTTCATCTCTTCCGGAACGGAGAGTGTTATACTCACCATACTGTGTGTTACGTCTGTCACGTTGATATACGTAACGGACAGAAAAGGCTAAGCGAACTCCTCGGGCACGTACTCGTCCCTCTCTCCGACGGGCGGCGAAGTACGTCCCCACTCTGCGCGCGCCGCTTCGGAGTCTAACGTCCTCTGTTCGCTCCATCCGTCGTCTTCCTTGACGCGGTACGTGACCTGTACCGACGAAAGCGACGAATGTGCGACGTATCTCGACGTGTCATCGGGTGCTAAGTACGCCGCCTTCTTCCATCTCGTACCTTCATCACATTTTACCCAGATATCAAGCTTCACGCCTTCGCCCTTTGCGTGTACCTTCCATTTGCCCGGACGGTTCTCAGTTGTCTCGTTCGCAGCGGGTCCGACTATGTCTTTCATCCTGTTGAGCATATGCGCCTCGCCGCCGCGACGGAAGCACAGGGTCGTCATACCTCCTGTGTTGAGAACCTCGACGCAGGCGTCGTCCTTCGCCGACGCGCCGCCCTCGAACGAGTTGCAGTGGAGCCAAGACCATTCCTCCGGCGCGGACTTCCCGACCGTGTGTCCTTGATGTCCGGGTGCGTCTTCGAAGTCATAGGTTTCGCCGCCTACCTCCAGAGTCCCTTCCATACGCACCGACTGGTTCGCGCTCCAGTGCCTTCCGGAACCGAGGTACTCCTCAGCCATCTCTGTCAGCTTCTCGCTCCGAAGAGGTGTGAAGACGGTGTCGTCGGGTTCGTACTCGAACCTCCAAGAAACCTCCGCGTCGTCTGTTTCGAGCGCGCCGCGTGCCGACGAAGAGGTAAGGCGCGCGTCGGGTTCTTCTTCCTCGCCGAACGAGAGGGCGAAAGGCTCGTCGAAAGTCGCGTCGGAGAGCGGATACCTCCGTGTCGTAAAAAAGTCGTCGTCGGTTCCCGTCAGACCAGCCCAGAGACGCGCTTCCTGATGACCGCTCTCCGTCGAGACGAGCGTATACCTGTACCAGAAAGCCACGTCGTCTTCGGTGTCTGTCACGAGGCTGTACCATACCTCACGTCCGCGCTCCCCCTGTTCAAGATGCCAGTCGAGATGCGGTGAGTTAGCTTCGTCGGCTTCCATGACCGTCCTTCGACCGCGTGCCGCTAAAACGTGGCGGCTACCTGTACCTACTCGACGGAACCCCTTTCACCGTCGCGTATCTCCCACTCTATCTCGAACTCTACGCTTATCTCTTCCTTTTCCTCTACCTCGCGCTCCACCTTGACCTCGAAAACAGCCTCCTCGGGGGGTTCGACGGTTACCTCTTTGTCGCCCGAAACGAGCGTGACCTCGCCGTGGCGCAGATTCTCCGCGACCTGTTCGAGGTATTCAGCGATGTTCTCACGAGGATGGTTGCTCTCGGTTTCGAACAAGACCTCTTCCATGGGGAACGTTTGCGTCCCCTCCATATCAATGTCCGCGTAAGACTGAACCGGTTGCGCCGACATCGTCATCCATGGAGACGTTTCGTATCGACCTTCGCGGTGTCAACGCCTACCTCGTCTGTCCCGAAGACGAGAAACCGACGCTCGTGGACGCGGGTTCGCCTTGGAGCGCGTCGAAGATCCGCGCCGATGTTGAGGAAGCGGGCTACGCGTTGAGCGACATCGAACGCGTACTAATCACACATTACGATATCGACCACGTCGGCGGTTTGTCGCGCCTCGAAGGTGCGGGTCTAGACGCATCCGTCTACGCGGCGGAACCAGACGCATCGTTCTTGGACGGAACCGCGAAACCTCCGTTGCGCAACAGAAAAGGCGTCTTCCAGCGTCTCGTCGGTGTCGCCGTACGCCGTCCGTCTTTACCCGTCGAACGTGTCGAAGACGGCGACAGTATAGCCGGATTCGAGGTGCGCGCGACCCCAGGACACACACCGGGGCACGTCGTCTACATCCACGGCGAGACTGCTTTCTTGGGCGACGCAGTCCGCGAGAAAGACGGCTCCTTCGAACTGCTCCCGTCCTTCATGTCCTACGACAGAGGCGAATCGAAAGAAAGCGTATGCGCACTCGCCGAGGACTTCGATGCCGAGACGTCTTACGTTGGACACGGCGAACCCGTCGAAAACGCGACCAAGAAGCTACGTGCGCTCGTCAGTACCTGATGTGGTCGCTGAGCCATCCCTCGATTATCTGAACGAGGACGGTCGCAAAGCTTGTCTCCGAACTCCAGACGGCTGTTTCGGTCTTTTTTCTACCTCTGTTCTCGTCGCCAAGCACTGTAAGAAGAACCGTGTCGGAGTCCACCATGACGAACTTCCCACCCTCGTCCTCGCGAACAGTCTTTTCGGGTGTCCTTATACATGTCACCTCTTCCACGTCCTCAAATCTTTTTAAGAAGGACTCGTCCCTGCTCATGACGTAAACGTCCATCCTTCCAGCGAGTTCGATGAGCTTTTGCTGTATCGAACTGTTGACGATTTCGTCCTGTGTGGACATGAAAACGACGCGTTCCTCCGCTTCGTCTAGAATTTCCTCGATACGTGAGTCTATCGTGTCGCGTCCTTTGACCGTCCAGAAGTCCTCGCGTTCCTCGTCGCTCCTTGGTGTATCTTCTCGCGCCCTTTCGAGGTAGTCGAAAGCCACAGACTGCTTCCTCTCGAACCTTTCCTGAAGACGTTCGCGTGCCTCTTCGAGCGTCACCGGACGGTACTCCATCGGCTTCGACTGCTGTATCTCGACAAGACCGCGTTCCTCTAATGTCTCCGCCGCGCCGTATACCTGTGACCGTGGTACGTCGGTGAGTCTGTAAACGTCGCGCGCAGTCCCGACCCCGAGACGCTGTAATGCTATAAAGACCTTCGACTCGTACTCAGAGAGACCTAAACTCTTGAGGGACTCAACCGCGTCCTCTTCTTCGGCTTCCATCTGTTCTGTTCACGGAATGTCGTCGTTCGGATATACCTTTTATGATACCGTCTCTTGTCACAGGGTGCGACGTGTGACGGTCTGGTAGAGAGCCGAGATGCTTATAACTAGGAGGTAAAAGAGTGCCCACGTTCCCATATCCACATCGCTTATAACGGGCGCGCCGGTCATCTGAGCGAAAAGGGTTGCGAGACCTATGAGACCGAGAGCGAGATAGTACTCGCTCCAAGATATCTGCAGACCGCTTCTCGGTACGACCTCCATGTAGACGGCTACGTCGCGGAAACTGTCGTCAAGTAGTACCTCCTTCGTGTCGGTGTCGTAGCTTATAATATTGAGGTCGTCCATCTTAGGTAGATGCGTCTGGTGGAGCGAGACGTAGACGGTCTTTCTGGAGTCTTTCGGAGGTGGCGACTCGCCGGTTTCGTGTTCGGCGATGTACTCGGCTATGTCGTTGACCTCCACCCTGTCGTCGCTCTCTCTTAGGAACTGTATTGTGAGGCGACGCCTCTCGCTGCTGAGAACTTCGAATACTACAGTCTCGTCAAGATGGTCACCTTCTTTTTCGTCTGCCATTCACGAAAGACGACAGGTTAAGACGACACTTAACTTTTCCTTTCAACGAACGAGAACAGCAACGCCCGTCTCGAAGTCGCCCATCTCCTTTGCGCAAAGTTCTGCGCGTCCGGTCGTCACAAACTCATCGTCGGGTCCTGTGACGAGAACCTCGTCGCCTGCGCGTATCTCGTCGTCCACACGCACGACGAACTTTGCGAATCCGTTACGTCCGTCTCGTAGAAAAGAGACGCTTTCGTCGCCGAACTCGACACGCATACGCGGCGGTTCGAGTGCGGCGTGTAGACGCTCGCCGCCCGTGTCGCTTAGTGTGAACCTGCCGTCCGTCTTGAGAGTAGCGAGGCGTTCGCCGTCCAGAAGCACCTGTGACACACGTCCTGTGCGCGAAAGTTTGAACTCAACGCTTTCGGGGAAGAGTGCTTCTCCTGCACCCCTGCCGAACTGGTAGTCGGCGACACGGCGTACCTTCGTGAGGTTGTCGGACACGGTTGGTATAGGCGGCGGTTGGACAACCTTTTTTCGGCTTTCGCGCGAAGGATGAGCATGCTCACCTCCGAACGTATGGCTGTCGTGGATAGAAACGCTGTGTATCTCGGCGTTCCGCCCGAACAGTTGATGGAGAACGCGGGTGCCGCGCTCGCACGCGAAGCCGCACGCGACGAACCCGACGACGTTCTCGTCCTTGCAGGCACGGGAAACAACGGCGGCGACGCTCTTGTGGCGGCGCGTTTCTTGGAACACGAAGCCAACGTTACGACTGTGCTCTTAGGACGCGCCACGAACATACGGACAGAAGAGTCGCGTTCGAACTGGGACGTTCTCGAAGTCTCAGACGCCCGCCTTGTGGAACTCCGTGACTCCGCGGAAATCGACGCAATCGACTTCGACGTTGACGCAGTCGTTGACGGAATGCTCGGTGTCGGTGTATCCGGCGCGCTACGCGAACCCGTTGCCTCAGCTGTCAAACGTGTCAACGCGTCAGAGGCGCACGTCGTTTCGGCGGACGTTCCGACAGGCGTGAACCCCGACGCAGAAGAACGTTCAGGCGAGTACGTCGATGGGGACTCAGTCGTCGCCTTCCACGACGAGAAGCCTGTGCATTCTTCTCTTGACGTGCGCGTCGTCGTGGCGGATATCGGTATACCTGACGCGGCGGAGGAGTTCGTCGGCGAAGGCGACCTTACGCTTCTACGGCGCGACCCGGAGTCGCACAAGGGCGACCACGGCAAGGTCGTCGTCGTCGGAGGAGGTCCTTACACGGGTGCACCCGCTCTCACGGCGACCGCCGCTCTCCGTGCGGGCGCAGACCTCGCGGTCGTCGTCGCACCGGAACATGCCGCGGAGACGGTCGCTTCTTTCTCTCCGAATCTTATCACACGACCGCTCAAAGGCGACACGCTGAAGCCGCGTCATGTTGAGGAGGTCGTCGCCGAAGCAGACGACGCAGACGTGACAGTCTTAGGTCCCGGACTGGGTGCGGCAGACGAGACGCTACGTGCCGTCCGTGAAATCCTACCAAATCTTGACCGCGCTGTCGTGGACGCGGACGCTCTACGCGAGATAGACGCAGTAAGAGACGATGCGGAGGTTATCGCAACGCCGCATGCAGGCGAGTTGGCGCGTCACGTCGGCGACGTGCCGAAGGACTGGCGCGAAAGGCGTGATGTCGTCCGCGACTTCGCGCAAGAGATGGACGTCGTTACACTACTCAAAGGACATTATGACGTTGTCTCCGATGGCGAAAAGACACGTGTCTCGCGCACAGGAAACCCTGGTATGACGGTCGGAGGTACAGGAGACGTTCTCGCGGGCGTATGTGCGTCACTCTCTGCGCGTCTCAACGCATTCGACGCGGCGTGCGTCGGAGTTTTCGCAAACGGACGCGCAGGCGACGCCGTCGTGGAAGAGCGCGGCTATGGCATGACTGCGACCGACCTCGTCGAGGCGGTTCCGGGTGCTCTGAAGACGAAGTAGTTTAGTTCGTCGCGTCGCATCCTCCACCATGACAGTAAGGATAGCGGGATTATCGTCTGGCGAGGGTGATCTCCTCCTCTCGCTTCACGAACGCTCCGAAAAGGGCGCTCTCGATGCGGAACTTGAAATCGTTCTGAGCGACCGTGACGCTCCTGTTCTTGACGCAGCGAGCGATGCAGGTGTCGAGGCACGACGGATAGAGCACGACGGCGACAAACACGAACACGAGGAAAGCATCGCCGATGAGGTACGCGATGTTGACGCCGACTTAGTCGCGCTCGACGGCTACATGCCGATACTTTCGGACGACTTTGTCGAGGAGTTCAGGAACCGCGTCGTCTCGTCACATCCGTCTCTCCTTCCGTCTTTCAACACGACCGACCCTTGGGAGGCGGCACTTGATGCGGGTGTCGAAATCACAGGCGCGACGGTTCATTTCGTCGCGGAGGAGATAGGCGGCGGTCCGATACTGACACAGGAACCCGTGCGTGTGCGTCCATCCGATGACCGAAACTCGCTCCGCAAACGTGTGAGACGCGCCGAACTTTCGGCGTACGGGCGCGCAGTAAGGCTCTTTCCGGATGTAAGCGTTGAAGACGGATGTGTCGTACGCCCTGACGAGGACGCGCTCGGCGAAGGGCGCGTCGAAACGTTCGACAAGGCGGTCTCTCTGCGGTACGGCGAGAATCCGCATCAGAACGCCGCGTTCTACCGCGACGGAGGATTTACGGGCGCGTCGGTCGGCAACTCCAAAGAGGTTGGTGCGGGCGTAAAAAGTATGTCGTTCAACAACTACAACGACGCCGACGCCGCTCTTTCTGCGGTACGTGAGTTCGATGAACCCGCCGCCGTCGTCGTCAAGCACACCAACCCGTGCGGCGTCGCAACCGCCGAGACTATTTCCGAAGCATACGATGACGCACTTGCCACCGACGAGATGAGCGCGTTCGGTGGTATCGTCGCTCTGAACCGAGAGTGTAACGCGTCAACTGCGGAGGCTATCATCGACTCCTTCAAAGAGGTCGTCGTCGCGCCGTCTTTCACGGACGACGCGCTCGAAACGCTACACAAGAAGGAGAACCTTCGTGTACTACGCACGGATGCCCTCAACGACAGGGAACGCGACGACTGGACGACAAAGAGCGTAGAAGGCGGTGTACTTGTACAGGAACGCGACGACCTGCGTATCGAACGCGACGACCTTGATATCGTGACCGAAGCCGAACCCACCGACGACCAGATAGACGCGATGCTTTTCGGCTACACCGTCGTCAAACACGTAAAGTCGAACGCTATTGTGCTCGCACGTGAAAAGGAAACTGTTGGTGTAGGTGCCGGACAGATGTCGCGCGTAGACGCCGTGCGACTCGCTTGCGACAAGGCGGACAAGCCCGTCGAAGGTTCGGTGCTCGCTTCGGACGCTTTCTTTCCTTTCCGTGACAACATCGACCTTGCTTCCGAAAAGGGCGTCGCGGCTATCGTACAGCCCGGTGGTTCCAAACGCGACGACGAGGTTATCGAAGCGTGCGACGAACACGGAATACCGATGGCTTTCACAGGAGAGCGGTGCTTCAAGCACTAACTGACTGGCTTTGTTTTCTACCCTATATCCGACCCTTCGAAGACAACTGCGGCTAACCAGACAAAGGCGACTGTGAACGCGAAAAGAACGAGTGTATCCGTTCCGTTTACCTCTCCGTCTATGAGAATGCTGTTCGGGTCGAAGTATCGCGGTATCATCGGCAGACTCATCCATTCGTAGTCGGTGTCGCGTGTTACAGCTTCTAAGATGTACATCAGGGCTATCCCGCCGAAACCGGTTATCTGTGCGCGCTGTTCGCCGTCGATTACCGTAGACACGAGCAAGCCGAAGGCGACGCATGAGAGAAGATAGATTCCACCGACGACGTGAAGCAGAACGAGGTTGCCTACGTTTATAGACTCGTCTATCCAGGTGACGGTTGCGATGACCGCCAAGAAGGTCAGGAGGGTGACTACGACCGTGTCGGGAACCCCGGACAGGAACTTCTCGACGACGACACGTCTCCGCCGCACTGGATTCATCAGCGTTAGTTCGATGCTTCCGCGTTCGACTTCGCCCGCAACGAAACCCGCCGAAACGTATGCAAAGTACGCGCCGACGATAAGCATCCACGTCATACGGTAGACCTCGATTATGAGGAAGCCCTCTATCGTCGTGAACGCAACGTCGCCGCCTATCGCCGCGGAGAAAGCATCAGGGAGGTTCTCGACGTAGCTTTCGAGACCTTCCGTTTCCTGTATCGACGGAAACATGACGACCACGAGCGCGATTAAACCGGACATTGCGACGCCAACCGCGACCGCCCGTTTCGCGCGTCTCCGTGCCTCGAAACGCGCTGTCTCAAGCATAGTAATGCATGAATAGGTCTTCGAGGGTTGTCTCGCGCACGGAAAGGTCGATGACCGTGTGTTCGGCTATGCTTTTCAGTAGTGCGTCGTAGTTCCCGGTCGCAACCATGCTGACACGACCCGCGCCGCCTTCGACAGGCTCTACCGTCTCGACTTTCTCGACGCCTTCCATCTCGAACTCCGAAGTTTCGACCTTCTCAGCCGTCTCTATCTCCAGAACCTTGCCACTCATCGATATTACCTCGTCGATGTCCTCGACACCCGCTATCTCGCCGTCACGTATCACACCGACACGGTCGGCTATCTTTTCGACCTCGCTGAGTATGTGGGACGAGAAGAATACGGTCGTGCCGTTGTCGCGTTCGTCTAAGAGGAAGTCATACACCTTTCTCTGCATCAGCGGGTCAAGACCGCGTGTCGGTTCGTCCATGACTACGAGGTCGGGGTCGTGCATGAAAGCCTGTACCAGCGCGAGCTTCTGTTTGTTGCCTGTCGAGTACTCGCCTATCTCGCGTCCGAGCGGCGGTGAGAAAGTTGATGTGAGTTCTTCGCGTCTTTCGCCCCCACGCATCGTCTCGAAGTAGTCGAGGACGGCGTCGCCTGTCAGACCTTCGTGGAAACTGAACTCTCCCGGCACGTAGCCGACGTTTCTCTTTATTTCGACGAGTTCGTCCTCGTTGAGCGCGTCGTGTCCAAGTAGGCTCACGTCACCCGAGTCGGGCTTGAGAAAGCCGAGCATGAGACGTATAGTCGTACTCTTACCCGCTCCGTTGGGACCCAAGAAGCCGAATATCTCGCCTCCGTACACCTCGAACGAAACGTCTTCGTTTCCTTTCACGTCGCCGTAGTACTTCGTAAGGTCACTTACGACGATGTCTGTGTCTTTCTCTCTTTCAGTGTCGTAAATATCGTCGGTTTCGCCTGCTTCGCCTTTCGTCCCTGTCTCTGACATCTAACCCCTCCTTTTTGCTACGAAGTCCTTTCCGTAGACCCACCATCCTAAGCCGAGTAGGAGGACTACGATGACCAAGCCGATGAGGGCGTCCTCGAAAGGAACGCGTGATTCGTCCTCAACCACCTCGACACGCGCGACGCCGGTCGCAGTGCGCGTCTCGCCTGCGGTGTCCGTGAACTCGAAGGTGAACCTTACAGGGTAGGCACGGGGCGTAGCATCGGAGTCAGAGTCAACGTCGAATCTTACCGTCTTAGTTTCGCCGGGCGCGAGTTCCCCGACGAAGGCGTCACCGCTCTCTATCTCGGCGGGTTCGTCCGAGACTGCGACTGCGGTCATGTTCCGGACGTTTTCGTCCATACCGTTCCCTATCTCGAACTCGACGGTCCTTTCTTGACCCTGTGTCACGGTGGCGTCCACACCGCGTACCACGAATCCGTCGCTGTGTTCTGCGACCGACGCGACGATACTGACAGGACGTGCCTCGTACTCCTCGCCGTCGCGTGTATACTCGGGGACGAATGAGAGTTCTTTGTCGGAAGAAGTCCCCGCCGGAACACCAACACGCAGGGAGAAACTGTGCGTCTCATCCGGCTGCATGTCACCGACCGCAACCGATGTCTCGCGCATATTGAGGTTCACATCACCCGTGTACCGCAAAACAACGTTTTCGACCTCCATGTCGGCTGTGTTTACCACCTCTCCTGAGAGCCAGCCGACCGTGCCAGACCGCAGACCGCTCGAAACATCGCGTATACGGAAACGTTGCTTGGCTTCGGGCGTGAACGACGGTGTCAGCGTCCTCGACTCACGTACGATGCCTTTTCCGTCCTCGTATCTCACCGTCGCCCTCAGCGTCTGTCCTCTGACGTTAGCGTCACGGCTGAACCGTAGAGGAAACTCGACCTCGGCGGTCTCTCCTGACCCCACGTCTCCGATCGACACCTCTATTTCGGAGGTGCCGTCCTCGAAAAGCACCGTCTCAGTCGGCGACCTCAAGGACACAACAGCGTCGTTAGCGGCGACAGAGCCACGGTTGCGCAACGTCACCGACGCATCGCCTTTCTCGCCGAGACGCGCATCGAACTCCGTTCCCTCGATACGGAGACGCGCATCGTCTCTGACCTCTACCGAGAGTCTCTCCGTCTCGTCACCAGACAGGTCTCTCATGCTGCTGCTAACGCCGTACTCGACGATACCCGTGTATCTGTACTCCGTCTCAGCCGAGAGACGGTAGTCACCTTCTCCTATACCGTCGTCTACTTCTAGCCTCACCGTGTATGGACCTTTCTCACCCGTAGGCAGGCTACCTACCGGTATTTTTTCCGACACGACCTCTATGTCGTCGTTCCGACTCGTGAACTCGACGGTCGTGGAACGTGCCGTCGTAACCCTTTCCACGTACTCGATAGGTCCTGACCTGCGCACCCTTCCTTCGTTGAGAAGGAAAAATTCGACCTTGTTCACCTCGCCGGGGACTATTTCGTTCTCAGGAATGACTATATCCACCTCGGGACTTCCAGTCACCTGTCCCGATGGGATTTCTGTGACCTGATCTGAGAAATCCGTTCCTAACGCCGTTCCGGTGCCCGCGGCTATGAGCAGTATAGACGCTGCTATCAAAGCAAAACCGCGTTGTACCATTCCTCCTAAGTTATGCTCGTGGGTATATGAGTCTTTTTTTCGTCCTCTCAAGGACGCACGACGGCTAACGTCACGCTTAACAGAGCCACACGCATACCACCGACGGATGGACTCACGCGAGGCTGTCGAGTACCTCGAAGACCTCCGACGTTTCGGTGTCAAGGAAGGCTTCGACCGTACTTTGCGTCTCCTTGACGCGCTCGGAAACCCGCACGAGGAACTCGAAACCGTCACCGTCGGCGGTACAAACGGAAAAGGGAGTGTCGCACGTACGCTCGAATCCTGTCTGCGACACGACGGAAATTCTACGGGTCTCTACACGTCTCCACATATGCACCGTCTTGGTGAGCGTGTCCGTGTTGACGGTGAGGAGACACGGCGTGACCGTATACGCGGCTTCGTCGAACGCGCACGTCCGACGATAGAGGATATGATTTCGGAAGGCGACGCACCCTCCTTCTTCGAGACTACGACTGCGATGGCTTTCGACGAGTTCGCACGTCGTGAGGTTGACTTTGCCGTCCTTGAAGTCGGGATGGGTGGCAGGTTAGATACGACACGTGTTGCCGACAGCGACCTCTCCGCCATAACTTCCGTGGCACTCGAACACACCGACGTTCTCGGCGATACCGTCGAGGAGATTGCGTGGGAGATAGCCCACGTCGTCCCCGAAGAAGGAGTCTGTGTAACAGCCGCGGAAGGTGACGCGCTTGACGTTGTGCGTTCGAAGGCGGACGAAAAAGAAGCTGTGTTGCGTGTCGTCGGCGAGGATCTGTCTGTCGATAGTCACGGACGAGAAGGTTTAGAACAGCTACTTGCAGTCGAAGCAGGCGAAACGTACGAACTGCGTACGCCACTCCTTGGCGATCATCAGGCTCGTAACGTCGCCGTCGCCGTCGCTCTCGCAGAGGAACTTGACGTTTCGCAGAAGGCTATCGGGAAAGGCGTACGGCGCGCGGACTGGAAAGGACGTTTCGAGGTCGTCGAATGTTCGCCGCTTGTTGTTCTCGACGCAGCACACAACCCTGCGGCTGTGGAGGCTCTGTTATCGACACTCGAGGATTTCGACTACGACGACCTGCGCGTCGTCTTCGGTGCTATGTCGGACAAAGACAACGTCGGCATGGCGTCTCACCTCGAAGAAACGTCGCACGTCTATACCGTCGAGCCTTCGAAGGCAAGGGCGGAGGACTCCGACTCTCTCGCCGGACTTTTCGACGCACAGGATATAGATGCTACTTCGGAAGGTAGCGTGGTCGATGGCGTCCGTGCCGCTCTTGCCGACGCTTCGGAAGACGATGCGGTCGTCGTCACAGGTTCAATCTGGACTGTCGGTGAAGCGCGGCGTCTCTGGACGCAAGACACAACAGCGGCGACACACGATACACGCGAGGAAGCAACGCGGTACTTCGGATGCGCAGAACTCGACACCCATGACATACCTGCGCGTACCGTCCGTCTGCATGACCTGACAAACCAGGAGGCTCTCGCGCTCGAACGCGCAGCCTCTTCCATCGGTGCGCAGGTCTCTGTCTCGTCTTACGCACCCGACTCCTACTTCGACGCCGTCGTGACGGCGACGCCCGAGGAGTACCGCACTCTCCTTGATGAGGGTGTCGTACGCAAGCCTTTCGACGAACTGTTCGACGAACGCGGAGGAACGCGTGTCATGGGTATTCTGAACGTCACACCTGACTCTTTCTACGACGGCGGAAGACACGACGCGGTCGATGACGCTGTTGCGCGTGCTTACGAGATGGACGAGGCAGGTGCGGATATAATCGACGTTGGCGGCGAATCGACACGTCCGGGTGCCCAACCGGTTCCTGTCGAAGAAGAACTCGAACGCGTAATTCCTGTAATCAAGAGGATATCCGACGACATGACCGTCTCCGTCGATACGTACAAGCCTGAGGTTGCGCGCAGCGCTCTTGACGCAGGCGCGGAGATTCTCAACGACGTTACAGGACTTGCGAACCCCGAGACGCGCTGTGTCGCCGCGGATGCGGGATGTCGTGTCGTTGTCATGGATTCTGTAAACGTCCCCGTCGAACCATCGGCGGAAAACTACTACGACGATGTTGTGACCGACGTTGCGCGCCGTCTCTCCGAGCGTGTACTGCGCGCACGTCGTGCCGGAATCGACGCGGAAGAGATAATTATCGACCCTGGTGTGGGCTTTGGCAAAGGTTCGGAAGGCGACTTAGAACTCCTCCGACGCGCAGACGAGATAGCCTCACTCGGCTACCCCGTCCTCTACGGATGTTCGCGCAAGTCTTTCTTAGGCAAGGCGACGGGAGCATCGAAGGACGACCGTCTCGTCCCGAGTGTCGCGGCGCATTTCCATGCCGGTATGAAAGGCGCGGAGTATGTTCGTGTCCACGACGTTGAGGAGACGGTTCGCGCGCTCCGTCTCGCAGATTCTTTACAAGATAATTCCTGAGCGTAACGCTTCTATAAGAAGCGTGACGGTCACGATACTCGCAAGCGTGGTCGTCAGGACCGCTGTCGCCGTGTAGTCCGAGTCGCCGCCGAACTCGACGGTAAGGATCACCGTCGAGACGGCGACCGGCGTCGAAGACTCCAGAACGGCGACGCGTGCAACGTCGGGATTCGTGAATCCGAAAGCAAGGACGACAGGAACGGCGACTGCAGGTGCGACAACGAGACGGACGACGTTCGCCATCGCTACGTCGCGTACAGCACCCGATGTCGTCGAACGCGCCAACTGTACACCCAAGATTATCAGCATGATAGGTATCGAAGAGTCACCGACGAGGCGTAGTGTCTCGAAAGCCGCCATTTCGTTACCTCCGAATCCGACGGCGTTTGCTACGACACCCACCAAGACTGCGTAGACGAGCGGAAGACGTGCTACACGTTTCACAGCACCGAGCGAAGATGTAGCCGAATCGCGCGAAGCGACGTAGACGCCGACCGTATAAAGCATGACGGTCGAACCTACGACGTAAAGTATCGCAGTCGTCCTTCCGACCGACGGAAAAGCGAATATAGATAGAGGTATACCGTAGTTCGCAGTGTTTGGAAACGTACCCGCAAGGACGAGACCGTTTCTGTTTCCTGCTCCGTCGGAAGCGAAGATGGCGACACCTTCTGAGATGCCCCACATGACGAAAGTCATAACCACCGCGACGAGAACGATTCGTGTACCTTCCCCGCCACCTATATCTGTCGTTGCGAGACTCTGGAAGACAAGAGCAGGAACAAGAACGTATATTGTGACAGTAGAGAGCGGCTCCGGATCCACGTCGGTATAGACGCCGAGGACGTATCCGACGCCCGCGACCGCAAGTACGGGAAGAACCGCCTCTGTGAAGGCGGATAGAAGAGACAATCCTTAGTCCGTCAGACGTACATCGTCTTCTCGCTCGTCTCCTCTGTGTCCTCACGCACCTTGTCGTAGGCGTCTAAGAAGTCGCCCATATCGACAGTCGTCTCGCGGCTACGTATCGAGAACATGCCTGCCTCCGTACAGACGGCTTTCACGTCGGCACCGCTCATGTCGTCTGTGATACGCGCGAGACGTTCGAAGTCCACGTCGTCGGCGACGTTCATACCGCGCGAGTGGATACGGAATATCTGTTCGCGTCCTTCCTCATTCGGAAGCGGCACCTCAATGAGCCTATCGAACCTTCCCGGACGCAGAATCGCACGGTCGAGCATGTCGAACCTGTTCGTAGCGGCGATTATCTTCACGTCGCCACGTCCTTCGAATCCGTCCATCTCGCTCAGAAGCTGCATCATCGTACGCTGTACCTCTGCGTCGCCGCTCGTCTTGCTTTCCGTCCTCTTCGATGCGACGGCGTCTATTTCGTCTATGAATACGACGCTCGGGGACTTCTGGCGTGCAACCTCGAAGAGGTCACGGACGAGACGTGCACCTTCGCCGATGAACTTGTGGACGAGTTCGCTGCCCGCCATCTTGATGAACGTCGCGTCGGTCTGACGAGCAGCGGCTTTAGCGAGCATAGTCTTTCCCGTACCGGGTGGACCATGGAGAAGAACACCCGAGGGAGGTTCGATTCCCGTGTCGTCGAAAAGGTCGGGGTCCGTAAGAGGTAGCTCTATCGTCTCGCGTACCTCCTCTATCTGGTCTTCCAGACCACCTATGTCCTCGTAGGTCGTGTCCGGCGTCTCTGTGACCTCCATTACCCGCGCACGTACGTCCGTCGAGTCTGTGAGGGTCTTGACTATCGAAAGCGAGTTGTTGACCGCGACACGGTCACCCGGCTCTATATCCTCGCGCATCTCGTCGGTGACTTCCGTCAGAGCCTCTTGGTTGTTGCCGTGCTGGCGCACGACGACGCCTTCGTCCGTGACCTCCTGCACGGTGGCGATGAAAAGCGGAGACTTCTTCAGCTTCTCGTTCTCGTGTTTCAGACGCTCTATCTTCTGTTCGTACTTGTTTTTCTCCGCGTTCGCGTCAAGGAGTTTATCACGCACCCTCTCGTTCTCGCTCCTCAGCTCTTCGACCCTCTGTCGAAGCTCGTTCAGTTCGTCCTGTATCGAAGATTCGTCCACGGGCGAGTCTACGTCGTCCGATATATCGGTCATCCTAGTAGGGATTGTACCTCCTATTAAAAATGGGTTTGGGTTAAGGAGTTTCTTGCGCCTACATGGAGTCGGGTGTTTCGACACCCACGATGCCGAGAGAACGTTCGATTGCGACACGCGACGCGGCGACAAGCGCGAGACGCGCGCGTTCCTCGTCTGCGTCTATCACAGGACATTCACGGTAGAACTCGTTGAACTTCTCCGCGAGTTCGCGCGAGTAAGTTGCGAGTCTGTGCGGCGCGAGTTCGTCGGCTGCGTCGTCGATGACAGCAGAGAGTTCGCCTATCTTGCGCAGAAGGGCGCGTTCCTCAGGCGTCGTAAGAGCGTCCGTGTCGAGTTCGGGTTCTGCGTCCGACTTTTCGAGTATGCCTGCCGCACGCGCACCGACGTACTGCACGTACGGTGCGTGCTGTCCGTCGAAGTCCAAAGCCTCGTCCCAGTCGAAGGTTATTGGCTTTTCGGGCTGGCGCGCAACTATGTCGTATCTTACCGCGCCGATTCCGACAGCCTCTGCGGTTTCTTCGACCTTTTCGACATCCCTTTCGCGGTCATCGGCACGTTTCTCTATCTCGTCGCGCGCCCTCTCGACAGCCTCGTTGAGCAGGTCGTCCATGTTAACGACGGTACCCTCGCGCGTGCTCATCTTTCCGTCGGGTAGGTTGACATAAGAGTAGAATATGGATTCGGGGTCGCGGTCGTAACCGAGAACGTCGAGTGCGGCTGAAAGCTGTTCAGACTGGAGCTTGTGGTCTTCGCCTAAGACGTTTATCGCACGCTCGCATCTCTCGAACTTGTCGATATGGTACGCTAGGTCGCGTGTCGTGTAGAGAGAAGTGCCGTCGCCTCGGAGGAAAACGAGTTCCTTCTCGATACCGAAGTCGGAGAGATCGATTGCGTATGCGTCGTCCTCCTCGTAGCTACGTGCGTCCGCCTTGAGCCTCGCGGCGACATCGTCAACGCTTCCGTCAAGGACGAAGCTACTCTCGCGGACGAAGCTGTCGTACGAAGCACCAAGACGTTCTAAGCTCTGTAACTGACCTTCGAGGCATCTATCGACAGCCTCGCCGACGAGTTCGCGTGCCGCCTCGTCGCCTTCTTCGAGCGCGCGCAGTAACTCGCCTATCTCTTTCTCTGCGCGTTCAGCCTCCTCTTCGCCGTCTTCGCCTTCGAGCACTTCGTTCGCACGGCGGTAGTACCGAACAACGTCGTGGTCGGGCTTTTCGCGTTCGCCTTCTATATCTGCCACTTCTTCCTCGTCGAACTCTTCGAGTGCCCACGTTATCGTTGCGACCTGTCGCCCCATGTCGTTGACGTAGTACTCAACTTCCAAGTCGTATCCTGCGGCGCGCAGAAGGCGGGCGAGCGAGTCACCGATGATTGGGTTGCGTGCCCTTCCGACGTGTAGCGGTCCAGTCGGGTTCGCCGAGGTATGCTCTAAAAGAATCTTCTCGTCCTTTTCGGAAAGCTCCGGATACGTTTCGTCCTGTGCCCCTTCAAGAACACGTCCGAAGTACTCGTCGCTCGCACGGAAGTTGACGTACGGTCCCTGTGTCTCGACGGCGTCCAAGAGTTCGTACGCCTCCGTATCGACAGCTTCGGCTATTTCGTCAGCTATCTCTGTCGGGTCTCCACCTTCTGCGAGCTTGAACGCAACCGACGAAGCTAAGTCCGCGTCAACCCCTTCGGGTGGCTCTTCGAGTGATAGTCCCTCGGAACCGTAGCCTTTCGTAGCAAGAGCGTCGGAGAGTGCGTCCTCTACCTGTCTCCGAAGTTCAATCAGCATGGAATGTGGTACGCGTAACCGCGGTTAAATCCTGTCGAAACACGTCTCACCTTTTAACTAAAATACGCCTTTTAGTCTACGTTAATTATAACCTCTTGCCCGACGTAGGGCGTCCTGCATGACAAACATAAGAAAGATATCTATGGCGTTCGTGCTCGGCGGCTTGCTCGCCGTCGGTGCTTTCGCCGCGATGGGCGGAGTGACCGCGGACAGTCACGAATCAGGAGAACAGGGTCCGAACGAACATATCACCGTAACGGCGAGCGGTGCGGCGGAAGCCGAAGCCGACACTGTAGAGATAACGTTAGCTGTCGAGGCACGGAACGACGACCCGTCGGCAGCGCGTCAGGAGGTCGCTGACGGTGCGTCGAGCATGCGCGCCGCTTTGATGGGTATGGGAATTTCGGAGGATGACATCCAGAGCGTCGGTTACACGTTACGCGAAGCTTCGTCTTTCGAGAGAAGGGAGAACGACGTGCCGCGACATTACGCGCGACACACGTTCAGCGTGACGCTTAACGACACAGGTCGTGCGGGAGAAGTTATAGATACTGCGGTCGAGAACGGAGCGAACGCAGTCTCGGGTGTCAGCTTTACCGTTTCGGACGAACGCCGGACGGAACTAAAGCAACAGGCACTGCAGACGGCGATGGACAACGCGCGTTCACAGGCTGATGCGATGGCGAGTGCGGGCGGTATCACGGTAACACGTGTCCGTTCCGCCTCGACTGTTGACACAGGCTTCTCGCCCGTGAGCGTTGAGCGCGAGCAGTTGTCGTCTTCAGGTGACGCAGGAACAACTGTATCGCCCGGACCCGTCGAGATAGACGCGCAGGTAGAGGTCGTCTACGACGTTTCGTCGTAGAGTTACGCCGCTTCCGGCATTCTCCGAGTTAGCCGACGGTCATCAGTCGAAGGTATAGGAGTCGAAACGCCTGATGCTATACATATACGACGAGTATCCCACAGCACCTGTGACCGCAGCCAAGACGACGAGTCCGACTGCCGCGATGACCTGAACCACAAAGAACTCCTCAGAAAGGAACAACGGAAGGACGAAAAGCACGAGTGCGAGAAGACCGGGCACGAACACCGCGCCAAGGTAGCTTGTGGAAGCAAATGTGGTCGGCGGAAGTAGGTCGTACTCCGGATGTACGCTCTCGAAACGCGGGAAAGAAGTTCCGAGTCCGACAGCGATGGCTGAGCAGCAGACTGAAAAGTAGATACCGAAGACGACGAGTAGAAGATGGTATATCAGCGGTATCGGGCTAAAAGGTGCGAAAACGAGCGACCCAAGTACGAGAGGCAGACCAACAAACAGTCCTGCGAGAACACGTGCGCGAACGAAACACCGTCCCGGTGTCAA
>Ga0207714_1000256_pt1 | contig 36239 bp, 35 predicted proteins | sample PonA232FremontCA_2_FD_187270 | JGI IMG/M metagenome (GOLD analysis project Ga0207714, IMG submission 187270) | Marine sediment microbial community from Fremont, CA, USA - Pond A23 Sediment 2 (SPAdes) | ecosystem: Environmental > Aquatic > Marine > Unclassified | place: USA: Fremont, California...
CGGAGGGGTGCGAGCTAGCCAGTAGGTCATTGGATTTCTCTCATATACCCGGTGTTGAATCTGTGAGTCACAAGCGGGTGAGCACCTCCGACACGAGCTGTGAGAAACTCTCCAGCAGCCGGAATAGAAATACCCGACCGAAGTCTAGCGACTTAGTTGTATAAGTGGACTCGCCGGGATTTGAACCCGGGGCCTCTTCCTTGCGAAGGAAGCGATCTGCCACTGATCTACGAGCCCGCACCGGTTGGTAGCCTCGAATCGCACTTATGGATTGTGTTTTCTCCGGGGACGCAACAGATGGAGGCGTCCGGCCACCAGACCGATGAATAGCCCGGTGAAATGCCCAAGTAACGCCACTCCCGGCGCGTAGGTCCACACCGCGATCGCGCCAGCGAGCAGTCCGAAGCCGACGAGTTGCCACCGTGGAGGGATCGGCAACCGATCAAGCAGGCCGCCGGCCAGCCGGTTGCCCGACAGCGCATATCCCAACAAGGCGAACGCCGCACCGCTGGCTCCAAGGACGGCCGTTCCAGTGACCAACGTCTGAACGACTCCCGAGAGCGCTCCGGTGCCGAGGAAGTACGCGTGATAGCGCAGCCGGGTGGTCACCCGCTCAAGCGGCAGGCCGATCAGCCCGATCACCAGCGCGTTCCCAAGCAGGTGGCCGACTGTCGCGTGTGCGTAGACGCTCGTGAGGAGAGTCCACGCAAAGCGATCAAGCGGTGGCGCCAGCGCGACCAGTGGCGTCACCGAGCCGAACACCAGCGCGCCCAGCTGCTGGGCGAGAAAGACGAACAGACAGAGCGCGAGGACCTCAAGCGTTGGGCTGCGGGACACCGAGGTCATAGAGAAATGAGAGCGGAAGGATAAACGGCGTCCCCGGACCCAGCCATCGGTCGGGTGTGACCTGCGATCAGTCCTCGAGGACGATCTCGATGGAGACGTCGTTCGGCACCTGAATCCGCATCAGCTGGCGGAGTGCGCGTTCGTCGGCGTCAATATCGATCAGCCGCTTGTGCACTCGCATCTCCCAGTGCTCCCACGTGGCGGTCCCCTCACCGTCAGGGGACTTCCGGGCGGGCACCTCAAGGGTTTTCGTCGGGAGTGGGACGGGGCCCGAGAGGCTCACGCCGGTCTTGTCGGCGATGCCCTGGACCTCCTCGCAGATGTCATCGAGGTCGGACGGACTGGTGCCGGCCAGTCGGACGCGTGCCTGCTGCATGCGTTAGGCTTCGTCGACGCTCAGCACCTTCCCGGCGGCGATGGTCTGACCCATGTCGCGGATGGCGAAGCTCCCCAGTTCGGGAATCTCGCTCGATGGCTCAATCGAGAGGGGCTTCTGGGGACGGACGGTGACGACCGCCGCGTCACCCGACTGGATGAAGTCGGGATTCTCCTCCTGGACCTGCCCGGAGGAGGGGTCCATCTTCTTGTCGATGGACTCGATCGTACACGCGACCTGCGCCGTGTGGGCGTGGAAGACCGGCGTGTAGCCAGCGGTGATCACGCTGGGGTGCTGCATGACGACGACCTGCGCCTGGAAGGTCTCGGCGACCGTTGGCGGGTCGTCGGCGGGGCCACAGACGTCACCACGGCGGATGTCGTCCTTGCCGACGCCACGAACGTTGAATCCAACGTTGTCACCGGGGCCGGCCTCGGGGACCTCCTCGTGGTGCATCTCGACGGACTTGACCTCACCGCCCACATCGGAGGGCTGGAAGCTGACCTGATCGCCGGGCTGCATGATCCCGGTCTCGATCCGGCCGACCGGGACCGTCCCGATGCCGGAGATGGTATAGACGTCCTGGATCGGCAGGCGCAGCGGCGCGTCCGTCGGCGGCTCGGGCTCCTCAAGATCGTTCAGACTGTCGAGGACCGTCGGGCCGTCGTACCACGGCGTGTTATCGGAGATCTCGGCGATGTTGTCGCCCTCAAAGGCCGAGATCGGGATGAACGTCGCGCTGTCGGCCTGGAACTGGACCTGCTTGAGGAGCTGCTGGACCTCGTTGACAACCTGCTTGAAGCTGTCTTCCTCGTAGTCGACGAGGTCCATCTTGTTGATGCCAACGAGCAGCTCGTTGATCCCGAGCGTACGGGCCAGGAAGACGTGCTCCTGGGTCTGGGGGGCGACGCCGTCGTCGGCGGCGACCACCAGCAGGGCGTTGTCGGCCTGGCTCGCGCCCGTGATCATGTTCTTCACGAAGTCCCGGTGACCCGGACAGTCGACGATCGTGAAGTAGTACTCGTCCGTCTCGAACTCCTGGTGGGCGATGTCGATGGTGACCCCGCGCTCACGCTCTTCGGCGAGGTTGTCCATCACGTAGGCGAACTCGAATCCGCCCTTGCCCTTCTCTTCGGCTTCTTCCTTGTGCTGTTCGATGACGTGTTCCGGTACACTGCCTGTCTCGTACAGCAGTCGGCCGACCAGGGTACTCTTACCGTGGTCGACGTGACCGATGATGGCCAGGTTCTGATGGGGTTTGTCGTCGCTCATGGATGTGTCACGCTCAGAGGCGCTGTGTCCGAAATGTTCGGGTGACGCTATTAAAACCATTTCGATACGGCGACTCAGCGCCGCCGTATCACCCGAGTCGGCCGATATCAGCAAGCACCGCGGTGGCCGTCTCGGGGCCGCCAGCCCCCCGTCCAGAGATGTTCAGCCGGCCGGCGTGCTCGGTGTCCAGCTGGACGATGTTTCGCGTGCCCGACACCGCCAACGTTCCGTGCTCGGGGATCAATCGCGGGCCGACCCGGACCGTCTCACGAGTCGCCTCGCCGATCAGTCGGACGGTTTGGCCGTCTTCTGCCGCCAGCTCAAGGGCACTCGCGGGGATGTCAGTGATGCCATCGACGGTGGCGTCCGCGAGAGTGAATTCGGGATCCCCGCCGGTCAACACGTTCGCGAGGATCACGCCCTTCAGCGCCGCGTCGGTCCCCTCGACATCGAAACTCGGATCCGCCTCGGCAACACCCAGGTCCTGTGCTTCAAGCAGGGCATCCTCGTAGCCAAGCCCCTCAGCGGCCATCCGCGTCAACACGAAGTTGGCCGTTCCATTGAGCACCCCCCGGACGGCCCGGACCTTCGAGGGGCCATAGTCCTCGATTGTCCGGATGGCCGGAATCGCCCCACCAACGGTCGCCTCAAACCGTACTGTCCCGGCGCTGTCGGCTTCAAGCGCGCGGAGGGCGGAGTAGCGTTCGGCGACTGGACCCTTGTTGGCCAAGACGAGGTGTCGATCGCGCTCAAGCGCCCGCCGACAGTACCCGAAGGCCGGCTGCGCGTCGCCGAGGGTCACCGGCGTTGCCTCAACAAGCACATCGTAGGGACCATCAAGCGCCCGGTCGCGATCAGCGCTGCCGACCGATCCGGTCTGTTCCTTACGATCAAGGACGGTCTCCGGGTCAAGACCGTCGGTGTCGACGGCTGCCCCTGAGGAGTCGAAGATGGCAGTGACATCGTGGCCGTAGCCACCAGCCAACTCAAGGACTGCCCGTCCAACAGCGCCGGCTCCGGCAATGGCGACGCGCATCAGGCCTCACCTCCGTGATCGATCTGCGGCTCAACGACGGTGAGCCCCTTTCGATCAGCGAGCGCTCGGACGTGGGCAAGCGTCGACTCGGGATCTCCTCGGTCAGTCGCAAGCCGGAACCGGGCGCTAGCGGTCGCGTCGGCTCCTTCTGGTGCCGACAGCGAGATGTCGGTCACCGCCACGTTCGACTCTGCCTCAAGTTCGGAGATGGTATCCGAGAGGTCAGTTGCGACAAGCGGGCCGCTCAACAGCACGGTCAGCTCCTCGCTGTAGCGTTCCTCGCCAGCCTCGACAACGTTCACCCCTGCGGTGCGGAGTGCCTCAACAAGGTCGTCGAACCGCTCGGGGTGAATCTCGAGATCGATCTCGACGGGAATCCGGCCGCGCGGGGTGACGTTGCCCCGCTCGTGTAGGATACTCAGCAGGTTGCCGCCGTGATCGGCAATCGGGCGGAGCGCATCGAGCAGCGCACCGGGCTCGTCCACGAGTTCAAGACGCACTGTATACGCCTGCGCCTGACTGGTCTCTTCGGGAGTACCGTCAGTCATCCGATCACCTCCAGCCGCCACCCGCGTCGGCGACGGCACAGCCGCACGTCTACCATCATATACGGCTTACTGCGACGTGCCGCGGTTTAACTCTTACAGGCTACGTTCGACCGAACGACCCTCACACGGAAGCGGCCAACGACGACCCGCAAAAGGGTGTGGCGTATCAGTCGATGTAGTCGATGCCGCCGGGCAGTTCCTGCTTCATGCCCTTGCGCTCGCGGATGGCCATGATCTGATCGGTCTGGAGGTTGTCAGCCATAACCTGGAAGCCGGCGTTCTCAGTGTTCCAGGAGGCGCGGCCCTCGGTGGCCGATCGAATGTCACTCGCGAAGCCGATCATCTCCTCAACGGGTGCGACCCCCTCGACAACCATCAGATCGCCCTCCTGGTACATGTCATCAACGCGGCCACGACGGCCCTGGATCTCGCCGGAGGCAGCTCCCATGTGCTCGTTGGGGACATCGATCCGGACGTCTTGGATGGGCTCAAGCAGGCGCACCTCGGCGTCAACCAGCGCGCGGTGGACCGCGTCTCGGATCGCCGGGATGACCTGGGCGGGCCCGCGGTGGATGGCGTCCTCGTGGAGTCGGGCATCGTGCAGCCGGAGGAGCGTGCCTTGGACCGGCTCGGCCGCTAGTGGCCCCTCGTTGAGCGCTTCCTCAAGCCCCTCGATGATCAGCTCCATGGTCTCATTGAGGTGCTGGATCCCCTTCGTGTCGTCCACGAAGATGTTGGTGCCATGGATGTGCTCGACGTTCTGGGAGGTCTCCTTTTCCATGCCCGCCTCCTGCAGCGCCTCGCGACGCTCCTGTTCGGGCATATCCATGCTCGCCTCACCGAGCTTGAGCAGATCGACGATATCGTCATCAAGCGGCTCGACGGTCACATAAAAGCGGTTGTGGCGGTTCGGCGAGATGCCCTCAACCTCGGCACTGTCGGTCTGGGGGGCCTCACGGAAGACGACGATCGGTTCGCCGGTCTTGACAGGGATGCCCTGGTTGCGCTCGATACGCTGGGTGATGACCTCAAGGTGGAGTTCCCCCTGTCCGGAAATGAGGTGTTCGCCGGTGTCCTCGTTGATCTCGACCTGGACGGTCGGATCCTCCTTCGAGACCTGCTGGAGGGTCTCGATGAGCTTCGGCAGGTCGTCCATGTTCTTCGCCTCGACGGCTTTCGTGATCACCGGCTCGGAGATGTGCTCAATCCCCTCGAAGGCGGTCATCTCGATGCTTGAGACCGTCGACCCGGCGATGGCGTCATCAAGCCCGGTGACCGCGGCGATGTTCCCTGCGGGGACGCGATCCACCTCCTCGCGTTCGTCTCCCATGAACAGGCCGACACTCTGGATCCGGTTGGTCCCGGCCGTTCCGGAGACATACAGGTCCTGACCCTCCTCAAGGGTGCCTGAGAAGACCCGGCCGGTCGCGATCTCACCGGCGTGGGGGTCCATCGAGATGTCCGTCACCATGAAGACGACCTCGCCGTCGGGATCGACGGTCATCATGCTCTCGGCAATCTCGCTGTCGGCGTCGCCACGCCAGACCGTCGGGATCCGGTCGGGTTGGGCGTCGATCGGCGAGGGGAAGTGCTCGACAACCATGTTGAGCACCACGTCGGACAACGGGGACTGCTCAACCAGCTTCTCGACGTTGTCGTTGCGGTTGTAATCGATGATGTCGCCGAAGTCGATGCCGGTGCGCTGCATGAACGGCATCGAGATGGCCCAGTTATACAGCGCCGAGCCGAAGGCGACGGTCCCGTCCTGGACGGACACCTTCCAGCCTTCGTTCTCGTATTTGTCCTCGGCCATCCCGCGGATGAGTTCATTGACCTCGCGGATGACATCCTGCAGACGCGCCTGGATCTCTTCGGGACCCTCCTGAAGCTCGTTGATCAGTCGGTCAACCTTGTTGATAAACAAGGTCGGCTTGACGTTCTCTCGAAGCGCCTGCCGGAGAACCGTCTCTGTCTGGGGCATCGTGCCCTCGACGGCGTCAACAACCACCAGTGCCCCGTCGACAGCCCGCATCGCACGGGTCACGTCACCGCCGAAGTCGACGTGGCCCGGGGTGTCGATCAGGTTGATGAGGTAGTCCTCATCGTCGTACTCGTGGGTCATCGAAACGTTTGCCGCGTCGATGGTGATCCCACGCTCCTGTTCGTCTTCCTCCGTATCCATGGCGAGCTGGTTGCCGGCGAGATCCTCAGAGATCATGCCCGCACCGGCGAGGAGGTTGTCTGACAGCGTCGTCTTGCCGTGATCGATGTGAGCGGCGATGGCAATGTTCCGGATCTGGTTCCGGTTGTCCATCAGTCGCTCACACTGTTGGACGATCTTCTTACGTCGGCCCATTAGCGGTACCTATCGGGAGCCAACTCAAAAGGCTAGTGATTCCCGGGACAAGGCGGCCAACACCCACGATCTGTCCGGCACTCCCTCACACGGGTGTCGCGTGGTCTTTATACGCATGCGACGCCTTTACTGTGAAGAATGGACATCCGGATCCACGGCCCGGGACCGACTGGCCCGTTCCTCTCGGCGGCCGATCGCTTCGAGACCGAACACGACCTCGCGTTACCCGTGCGGATCCACATTAGCGACGACCCCGACGAGCGAACCAAGACCGGTCACCACGAGGACCACCACATCATGGAGCTCTCGCGGGCAGCCGCCACCTCGGCGATGGCGACCGAGCTGGCGCTCCACGAGTTTGCGCACATGCGTCGCCACGAGGAGGAACACCCATCACACGTCCAATCGACAACCGAGGCCATCTATCTCGCACTCGCTGGCCGGCAGGTTGACCGTGAGACACTCGCACACTGCCACCAGATTGCCAACCATATGAAGGACATCTACGCCGACGACCTCACGCTCGCGGTGACCGGCCCGGACAAGCTTGTCCGATATCTCGAAGCCGGCCTCGCTGGCGCCCTTGAGGATCGTCCGCACCCGGCCGGACTCGTCACCGGGACGCGGATCACCGCCCGGTCGGATCCGGCGATTACCGCGGTCAACGCCGCCTTCGCTCTCGCACTCATTGAGCGTCACGGCCTAGCTGATCGCGACCACCGGATCTATACGCTTGCCGAGGCCGCCGCGGCCGACGCACCGTATGTCTCACTCGACCGGTTCAAGTCACTCTTTCAGTCACTTACGACCGATCCCGCCCCCGCGGAGTACCGCCAGACACTGGTTGAGGCGACCCAGGCCTACGCCCGTGCCCGGTCACACCCCGGGCGGGCTGCTGACTGACCATCAAAATCGGGACAAATGGCGTTAATTCGGGGCGACCGTCGTCGGGATTGACGATGACGGGGGACGATGGATCGCCTGTATGACAGCGATTGAGTTGACCCGACGAGACGCGCTTGCAGCCACCGCCGGATTGACAGCAACCGGACTTGCTGGGTGTACACAAGGCGACTCATCGAGTGCTACCGTTGGCTATCTCTCGACCGGCGTGAGCGATCAACCGGGCGACATCGATGAGTTTGGATCCTGTGTTGTGACAATCGAGGGAATCTGGATTGGCCCCCGGTCGACGGCGGCGACCGAGAACGACACCGGGTCCGAGACCAACGACACCGAGGCCGACGACGCTGAACGGGAGTACTACGCCTTCGAGGAACCACAGACAGCGGACCTCGTTGACCTACAGGGGGATGCCCGGACGTTTATCGACGAGGATCGTGCGGTGCCTGTCGGCGAGTATGCGTTCCTCCAGCTGGATATCACGGGAGTTGAAGGGACGCTCGCGGATGGGACGGCGGCAACTGTCAGAACCCCAGGGGAGGCTCCGATCACGTTCAACCGGACCTTTGAGATCCGCGCGAATACTCGCACACGGTTTGTCGCCGACTTCACGCCGGTTCGCACCGGACCACCCGGCTCAACGCGGTATCTCATCCAGCCGGTGCCAGCAGAAATCGAAGTGTCCTACGAATCAATCGAGACGGAAGCAGATAACGAGACGAGTGCTCCGGCGTCCAACACGACGGCCTGAGTTACCGGGCCGCCGCGGCGACGCGCTCTTTCTCTTCTTTCTGATTGACCGCGTAGGTCTCGACGTCGTCGTTCGCAGCACCGATCAGCTGGGAAGCCAGTGCCTCCTCGGCATCGGTCGGACTCTTAAACGCCGCGTTGTGGGTGCCCTCGGCGAGGAACTTCAGCGCCTGGTCAACCCGGCGCTGCGGCGAAACATCGACAGCCTTTGGCACGGAGATCCCGCCGTACTTGAGGCGGACGGTCTCTTCCCGCGGCGCCGCGTTCTCGACGGCATAGACGAGCGTTTGGACAGGATTGTCCCCGGTGCGCTCGTGGACGATCTCAAGTGCCTCCCGGACGATCCGGGTGGTCTGTTGTTTCTTGCCGGTGTTCTCGCTGGTCTGCATAAGCCGATTGACCAGCCGCTCGACAATCGAGAGGTCGCTCTTTTCGAACTGCTTGTCGGCGTGTCGGCCCATCGTGTGGGCAATCGGGGTGACGCTAATGTACCGTCGGGTGCTCGGATCGGAGTACTCGATCTCGGAGATGTCCCAGCGCCCGAAGAGGTCGGCGGTGGTGGCTGCCTCGCTCATCGTTAGCGGACGGGTTTTTCGGCATTACCGCGCACCAGTTCGATGAGCGAGACGCCATTGACCTTCTCGACCTTGTAGTTCACACCGGAGAGGTCGCCCATCGCACGACCCTTTGCACCACCGATGCCGGCGATGGTCACCTCGTCGTGCTCGTCGATGAACGAGATGGCGCCGTCACCGGGGCAGAAGGCGGTGACCTGCTTACCGTTCTTGATCAGCTGCACCCGGACGCACTTCCGGACGGCCGAGTTGGGCTGTTTGGCCTCGATGCCAACCTTTTCGAGTACGATTCCGCGTGCCTGGGGCGCTCCCTCGAGCGGATCGGATTCCTCGCGGAGCCCCCGTTCACGTCGCGCGTACTTCGAGTCGGACCACCGATGTTGCTGGCGGTCCTGTTTGAGCTTCCGCGCGGCGTACTTGCCGTTTGCCATAGTGCCGATACGTACCCAATCTGGGCACTTAAGCGTCTCCTTTCACTCGCTCGCTGAGATGCGCACATCGTCGATGTCGAAGTGCCGATTGGCCAGCAGTCGCGCCGCCTCGACCGTCCGGCCGTCGGTCCCGATCGCCACGCCCATGTCGGCCGGATCGACCTCAACGTGCGCGATCTGCTCGCTGTCGTCATCGACGATCGTCACGTCATAGACGGCCGCCGGGGCGAGCGCGTTTGCAACGAAATCCTCTGGCGTGTCCGCGTCTGCGACGACCATCACCGTCGCATCGATCGCTGTCTCCACGCGACCAACCGCACGTCCATCCGGACCGATCGCATCGGCCATATCACCAGGCGGCACGACCACGATAATGCGGTCGCGGTCGGGATCAAGAACGCAGTCGCTGGGGGCCACGCCGGTCTTGTCTTCAAATAGGACGATATGCTGTCGTTCGGTATCGGTGAGGCGTCGTGACATGTACAGGTGGAGGGCAGACCGAAAAGGGAGACTCGTCAGTCAGCAGATTCGCTGGCGTCGCTGGCGGGCTCGAACGCCCCCATCCGGAGGTTGACATCGCCGGTCCCGAGTTTGATCGGTTTGCCGACGATGACGTTCTCAGTCACGCCATTGAGGTCGTCGATCTCGCCGTGGATGGCCGAACTCAGGAGGTGATTGACCGTGACCTCGAAGGCTGCCCGGGCGAGCACGGAGTTCTTCGAGCCGGAGATGCCGTGGCGGCCAATCGACTCGATCGTCCCGCGGTTGGTCATGATGTCGGCGACGAGCATCAGGTGCCGGACATTCACGTCGTCAAGCCCCTGCTCTTCGAGCGTGCTCATCGTCTCGTTGATGATCGCCTCGCGGGCGGCCTCGATGCCGAGATTCTCGTAAATCTCGTGGATATCGTTCGTTGAGGAGCGGGTCGCGTCGACCCCCTCGATGGTGAGCACGTCTCCCAGCGCGGATCCCTCGGTATAGAGGACGAACTCGTCGCCCTGGTCGGTCTCCTCCTTGCGGACGACGACCCGGGTAATATCCTCAATCCCTTTGAATGTAATCTCCCGGAGCTCCTCAACCAGCCGGAGTAACTCGCGGTAGGAGGGTTCTTCGGGACCAAACTGAACAATGGTGCCTTTCTGGAGCGTCTCGACACCCAGCTTGGACTCGATTGTCCCGGCGATCTCCTCGGCGACCGCCGGTGCATCGCCGACCCGCGGCCACCGCTCTAAGAGGGTTTCCTCGTTGAGGTTGATCTCGACGCGCATGTCCGCGACGTTCGTCGAGATATCCCCCAGCGCGAGGATCTTCGTCGCCTCAATCTGCCAGACCACCTCGTGGGCCTTCTCCCGAGAGTCGGCGTACTCGTCCTCAAGATGGATGGTCATCATCGGCGTGTCAGGTTCCTTCCGCGCGTCGACCAGCTCAATCAGCCGCGGCAGTCCCTGGGTGACGTCAATCTCGGCAACCCCGGCGTAGTGAAACGTGTTCATCGTGTTGTGGGTCACAACACCCGTTGCCGTTGTGAACGTCTCGAGGCCCGCGACTGAGACGTCATAGACGTATGCGTGTTCGGGAGTGACCGTCTCGATCGACTCGATGCGTTCCCAGGTAACCGACTCTGTGGCAGCACTCATCGCCCGTACCGTTGTTGCACCACCGTCGGTCAACACAGTGGGCGATGTGGTCTCGGCGGTAAACGTATCGAATGTCGCCGTCGCCTCGGGAGGCTCGTACTGGCCGACGGCCGGAAGCCGGTCGCCGGGCGCAAGCGAGTCGCCACGAACCGGGACAACCGCGTCGTCCTGGCGGGTGACAAACGAGTGTGCTTTTGTCGCCCGGATCGTTCGGCCGGACTCAAGTTCGAACCTGAGGAGTTCGTCGGGCGCCTCATGGCGGCTGATCTCTTCGATCGGCTTCCACGCGACCGTCTCATCATCGCGGAGCGAGAGTACTTCGATACCGTTTGGGGCGCGGCCGACCTCATGATCGTCGATCGTCCGTGTCTCGCAATCGGCCAGAAGATCATCGACCAGCGACCCGATTTCAACGACATGCGTCCGGCCATTGCGACGAACGAGGATGCGTTCGTCGGCCGGCACGCTCATCTGTGTACCGGGTTCACCGATTGACTGCGCCGACACCGTCCCAACGGGATCAAGCGGATCCACGCGGGAGCGTTCATACCGGTTGACAACGGCGGTAAGGATTTCCTCGGCCTCCTTGGTGGTGACCGAGCGCTCCTCAAGGGTCTCGTATACGTCATTCTTCAGCCGCCGGGGAAGCGAACTTCCCTCAACAAGCGACTCGATTTCGGGCTCAACGTCGTAGGTGTGCTCCATTGGAGTGTCAGGTGTGTCAGTCATCGGTAGGGACGCGCCAGGAGTCGGCGTGTTCCGAAAGGTTGGTTTCGGTCCGCTCGCCTTCGCCGAGGAACCGGCGCTTTTCGGCCTCGTCTTCGAACTCGGCTTCGAGGATCCGGTCGGCGACGCCCTCGACGTCAACACTGTGATCGGCGGCCGAGGACACCTCAACCGGTGAGGTGCCATCCTCGCCGAACTCAAACTGAACGATCGTATCCGAGGTATTCCGAACGGTGCCGTCGTATTGGGTCTCGAGTTCCGAGAGCGCGTTGATCAGCCGGCGCTGGAGGTAGCCGGACTTTGAGGTCCGCACCGCCGTGTCGACCAGTCCTTCACGGCCACCCATCGCGTGGAAGAAGAACTCTCGGGGGTTGAGACCGTCCGTATAGGAGTGCTCGACGAAGCCACGGGCGTCTGCAGAGAGATCATCCGCCTGGTAGTGACTCAGCGTCCGATCCTCGTAGCCGCGGTTGATCCGCTCGCCACGGACGGCCTGCTGGCCGACACAGCCGGCCATCTGGGTGAGATTCAGCATGGACCCACGGGCGCCGGACTCGGCCATGACCACGGCGGGATTGTCATCGGCGAAGTGCTCCTCGGCAATGTCACCGGCGTTGTCACGCGCCTTGCCGAGCGTCTGCATGATCTTCATCTCGAGGGTTTCATCGACCGTTCGGCCGGGAAGGCTGTCGAGCTCGCCCGCACGATAGGTCTCAATGAGCTGTTCGACCCGGTCGTAGGCATCACCGACAGTCTCGTCAATCCGTTGTTGAGCCTCCGGCGGAATCGACTCGTCGTCAATGGCAATCGAGAACCCGAAGTGCATGATTGTCCGGACCGCCAGCGAGGAGACCTCGTTGACGAACTGCCGGGCGCGGGTCTTGCCGAACTGCTTGGCGATCGAGTCGACGATCTCGCCACCGAAGGCGCCGACGGCGTCCTCGTCGACCGTTCCAGCGGTCAACTGGCCATCGTCGATTCGGACGGTATCACCCGCCGAGGAGGTAAACTCAAGATCGAGGCCCTTCGGGAGCAGTTCCGAGAAGAGCGTCCGGCCACTCCAGTAGGGCGTGCCATGTTCGTCGGTCCCATCGGGCTCGGGTAACTCGGCAATCGATGTCTGCCGGAGCAAGTCGAGCGACTGGGTCTCGTTGAACGTTGGGTTGTCGTTGGTTAGCAGATACGTCCCGGTGACGTGGTCCTGAATGGCGCCGATGATGTTCTCGCCGAAGCGTGGCGAGAGCATCTGTTCTTGCACGCGCATGAGACTCCGCGCCTCTGCACGGGCCTCCTCGTTCTGCAGGGCGTGCATATTCATCTCGTCACCGTCAAAGTCGGCGTTATACGGCGGGCACACGGTCGTGTTGAGCCGGAACGTCTTATACGGCATCACCACGACCTCGTGAGCCATGATCGACATCCGGTGCAGCGATGGCTGGCGATTGAAGATCACGATGTCGCCGTCGATGAGGTGTCGGTTGACCTCCCAGCCGGGGTCGATCTTCTCGGCGAGTTCCTCACAGTTCTTCTCGGTGACCTTCAGTCGACGGCCATCAGGCCGTCGGACGTAGTTTGCGCCGGGGTGTTCCTCCGGGCCATTCGCGACGTACCGACGGGCGTGCTCGAGGTTCCGCTCGTTGACGTTCATCGTCTGGGTCATCTCCGTGGCGACCCGTTCTGGCACACCCACTTCGTTCATCGAGAGCGTCGGATCGGGCGAGATGACCGTCCGCGAGGAGAAGTTCACCCGCTTGCCGGAGAGGCTCCCCCGGAACCGCCCTTCCTTGCCCTTCAGGCGCTGAGAGAGCGTCTTCAGCGGCCGGCCAGAGCGGTGGCGCGCCGGCGGCGTCCCGGAGATTTCATTGTCCATGAACGTCGTGACGTGATACTGCAACAGCTCCCAGAGATCCTCGATGATCAGCTGTGGCGCGCCGGCCTCGCGGTTCTCCATGAACCGCTGGTTGATCCGGATAATGTCCACCAGCTTGTGGGTGAGGTCGTCTTCCGAGCGCTGACCGTTGTCGAGGGTGATCGACGGCCGGGCGGTCACTGGCGGCACCGGCAACACGGTCAGGATCATCCATTCCGGGCGGGACTTCTCGGGGTCAACCCCGAGGACCTCGATGTCCTCGTCGGGGATCTCCTCAAACCAGTCCCGGATGTCACTCGGCATCAGCTTGTTCGTGTCCTCCTCGGTCAGATCGACATCGAGAGCGGACGCGATGGCCTTCCGGTCGGACTCCCGGGGGCGGAACTCGCCGCTGAGGATCTCGTTAACCCGGCTGACATCGATGTCAGTCTCCTGGGCGAGTTCGCCGGGGGTGATCCGGGTATCGTCCTCCTCGGTCGGCTGCATCGCCTTGGCGATCCGCTCGGAGTAGTCCGACGCAAGGACCTCCTGAACCTCGTAGTAGGTCGTCGGTTTCTCGTGTTGGATGTCGTACTGGACGGTTCCACAGTGTGGACACCGGTCCTTCTTGCGGGCCTGGCGGATCGCCGCCTTGGTCACATCATCAAGATCGCCGCTGAGTTCGCGGGTTCGATCAAGACGATCGCGGAACTCATCACGCTCTTCCTCGGTCAGACACAGCTGGGAGCACTCTCGACAGGTGCCCCGGAGGAGCCGGCGGATGAGCTTGGTGAACCCGACGTGGATGACCGGGGCGGCCAGTTCGATGTGTCCGAAGTGTCCCGGACACGAGCCCGAGCGCTTGCCGCAGGTCTTACACTCAAGACCGGGGTCGATCACGCCGAGTCGTGGGTCCATCAGCCCCATGTCGATAGGGAACCCGTCGTCGTCGTAGGTGTCGGCGGTGATGACCTTCGTGGCACTCATCTCGCGGTACTCCTCGGGGTCCATCAGCCCGAAGCTGATGGAGTCGATCTCTTTGGGGGTTGTTTTCCGTACCATAGTCTAGACGGCGTCGGCGAGTTCGAGTCGGGGCGCAATCCCGAGAGCCTTCATCTCATCAAGCAGGAGCTTGAACGCGTAGCTCATCTCGATGTCGTGGATGTCCGTCTCCTCGCCACAGTTCGGACAGTATACCCGGTTTTGCTCGACGTTCTCGACGGCAGTCATCCCACACTGGCCACAAACAGGGACGAACTCGCGATCGGACTCATCAAGGAGTCGTTCCTTGAGGGTCATCGCCGCCCCGTGGCCAATGAAGACATCACGCTCCATCTCTCCGATCCGGAGGCCGCCCTCGCGGGCGCGCCCCTCCGTCGGCTGACGGGTCAGCACCTGGACGGGGCCGCGCGAGCGAGCGTGGATCTTGTTCGAGACCATGTGGTAGAGCTTCTGGTAGAAGATGGTCCCGACGAAAATCTCGGCCTCAATCTTCTCGCCGGTGATCCCGGAGTACATGACCTCCTTGCCGGAGGATTTAAAGCCATGCTCTTCCAGCGAACCGCGGAGTTCTTCTTTGTCCTCGCCGGTGAACGGGGTCCCGTCAACCCGACGACCCTCCATGGCGCCGACCTTGCCGCCGATCATCTCAAGGATGTGACCGACGGTCATCCGCGAGGGCAGCGCGTGTGGGTTGAGCACGAGATCGGGAACGACGCCCTGTTCGGTGAACGGCATGTCTTCCTGGGGAGCGATGTGACCGACGACCCCCTTCTGTCCGTGGCGGGAGGCGAACTTGTCGCCCAGTTCGGGGATCCGTTCGTCGCGGACCTTAACCTTCGAGAGCTTCGATCCGTCCTCGCCCTCCATCAACGTGACCGTATCGACGATGCCCGACTCGCCTGAACGCATCGTAACAGACGTCTCGCGGCGTTTCTGTGGGCTGAGCCCACCGAGTTCGTCCGGTTCCTCAAGGAATCGAGGCGGGCTGGTCTTGCCGAGGAGAACGTCGTTCTCGCCGACGGGGGTCTCGGGGTTGACAAGGCCGTCCTCATCAAGGTGGGTGTACGCCTCCTCACCGCGGGCGCCGCGGACCTCCTGGTCGGGGATCTCGAAGCGGTCTTCCTGGCCACCAGGGTACCGGCGTTCCTCGCCCTCGTAGGTCCGGAAGAAGTGCGAACGGGCGAGGCCACGCTCGACGGATCCCTCGTTGAGGATCAGGGCGTCCTCAATGTTGAAGCCCTCGTAGCTCATCACGGCCACAACGAAATTCTGAGCGGCCGGTCGGTCGTCGTACCCGATCTGTTCGGTGGTCTGGGTCTTGACCATCGACAGCTGGGGGTAATGCAGCAGGTGCTGGCGGGTGTCCGGGCGGATCCGGTAGTTCGCCGAAGGCAGCCCCAGTGACTGCTTGATCATCCCCGCCCCCATCGTAATCCGTGGTGAGGCGTTGTGCTCGGGATACGGGATCATCCCTGCGCCGATCCCAAAGATCAGCTGCGGGTCGATCTCAAGGTGGGTATGCTCGTCGGTGAGTTCCTCGCGGTCGACGGCCACATAGAGGTCCTCTTCCTCCTCGGCATCGATGAACTCAATGTAGCCGTCCTCGACGAGATCCTCGAAGTCGCGTTGCCCCTCCTCAAGGGCTGCGATCTCATCATCGCTGATCAGCGGTTCACCGTCCTCAACGACCAGGAGTGGTCGGCGGGCTCGGCCGGCGTCGGCGTTGACGATAACCTCACGGGTGCGATCCTTGACCGAGACGTTGACCATCTCGGAGATCTCGCCACGGCGACGGGCCGCGCGGATCTGGTCTGCAAGCTGTTCGGGGTCGGGGTGGGTGCCGACCAGGCTTCCGTTGACGTAGACTTTGGCGTCTCGTTGCTGACTGCTCATGCGTTAGTCTCCTTGGGCAGGACGTGCGACGTTCTCGATGCCGGGGATCCCTTCGACTCCCATCGTCGCGAGCTCGCGTTTGAGCTCCCGTTCGTCCTCGACATCCTGACTCAGTTCCATCGCCTGTGCGAAGTTCTTCACGAGCCCACAGTTGGGCCCCTCGGGGGTCTCCGAGGGACACACCCGCCCCCACTGCGTGGCGTGGAGGTCGCGGGCTTCGAAGTGGGGCTGCGAGCGCGATAGCGGCGAGCGCAGCCGACGGAGGTGACTCAACACCCCCATGTGGTCGGTCCGATCAACCAGCTGTGAGACCCCCGACCGGCCACCGACCCAGTTGCCGGTCGCCAGTGGGTGTTCGAGTCGCTCGGTCAGCACGTCTGAGCGGACGACAGTCGAGACGGACAGCTGACGGTTGCGCATGTTCGCCCGCTCAAGCTGGTACTTGACATCCCGGGCGAGCTTGTTCAGTGCCGTCCGGAACAGGTCGGTCATCAGGTCGCCGCTGACCTTCAGCCGCTTGTTGGCGTAGTGGTCCTTGTCATCGGGCTGACGGCGGTCAAGCGCCAACTCGAAGCAGGCCTCGGCCATCCGACAGAGATAATAGGCCTTGTTGATCCGGACGTCCTCCTCGGGGACCCCCTCCTCGTGGAGGTGCGGCAGAAGGTACCGGTCAATCACGTAGTTGGCCCGCTTGAGCTGGTAGTTCTTGCCCTGACCCGAGGCCACCCGCTTGCCGAGGGACTCGATGGCCTCCTCCTCGGACTGGACATCGGCGGCCTCTAGGTTTTCGAGCATGAACTTCACAATCTCCGGATCGTCGCTGACCCGGTGGACGATTTCCTCGTCGCTCTCAAGACCGAGGGCCCGGACGAGTGTCACGAAGTTTACGCTCCCCGACACCGAGGGGAACGACACCTCAAGCAGACCGTCGCGGGTCCGCTCGACGAGCACCAGCGCACGATATCCGCGGCGCTGGGAGAAGGTCTTTGCAACCTGAATCTCGTCGCCGTACTTCGTGTCGTGCTCGGTGAGGATCTTGTTCGAGGCGAGGTCTTCGCTGGTCATCAACACCCGCTCGGAGCCGTTGACGATGAAGTATCCGCCGGGGTCGGCCGGATCCTCGCCGACCTCAATCAGTTCCTCATCGGTGAAATCGGCAATGTTACACTTCTGTGAGCCGACCATGATCGGCATCCGGCCGATTTTGGTCTCCGCGGAATCGACGACCCGATCTTCGTTCTGCTCGGGGTCGCCCTTGACGATTGCCATCTCCATGAAGACCGGCGCGGCGTAGGTGATATTCCGCAACCGAGCCTCCTGGGGGTAGAGGAGTTCTTCGCTCCCGTCGGCCTCTTGGACGCGGGGGGACACAATGCGGACGTCACCGAGCTCGACGTGGACAGGCTCTTCGCCCTCCTTGTCGCCGATGTCGGTGTCGATGGTCTCCTTCTCGTCGACGACGTCCTGCATGCCCCGTTCGAGAAAGGCATTGAAGGAGCGAAAGTGGTGTTCGGCGAGCCGTTCTTGAGAGAAGTACTCCCGCGAGATCGTGCGTCGGTGTGATCGGTCCATTGGTGGTTATCGTACGACGAGTCGATAGACGATGGCGGTATCGGTCGTTCGCGAGTCTCGTGTGATCTCGACAACATCACCGACCTCTGCCTCGTCCGGCAGTGCCGGATCCACCCGCTTGATCTTCGGGAGGTCGGTTCGGTCGACGTTATACTCTTCGAGCACGCGATCGATCTCCGTCTCGTCTAGGACTCGATGGTCAGGAACGAGTTCGTGGTGGCTTACATCTACCATGTGTGACTGGGGAGAAGCTGCCGTCTCAGGATACCACAGATTTCTATTGGCGGCAGCATTATAAGGCTTGCTACCGCGTGGACGCGCGGGGAAAACCCACATGCGGCAGACCGTTTGAAAACGCTTAAGTCCAATTCCAGCCAACGTGGATGTGAAGCCCGAGTGGTGTAGTGGCCCATCATATGACCCTGTCACGGTCGTGACGCGGGTTCAAATCCCGTCTCGGGCGCTTCTTCCTTCGTGTCCTCACGGTTTAACAGCTGAACGAGTCCCACCATAGTCGGCCGTTCCGCTACGAGGGGGCACACGCTTTTCAAACGGCAGATTACTGCAAGCGGGCTGTTAGGCCGTCGAATCCGCTGTGGCATCGCGTCCACGGAGCAGACCGACAATGGCGTACACGACCGGCGTGTCCGCAAGCGCGATCAGCAACTTCAGGAGGTACTGACCGACGATGAGCTGGAGGACGACTGCCGGTGGAGTAATCGATCCAAGATCGAGGAGAGTCGGCGCGAGCCAGAAGCCGACCGTAACGAAAATCACCGTATCGATTGCCTGACTCGTCGCCGTTGATCCGATGTTCCGCAGCCAGAGGTGTGCACCGGCGGTCTGGGTACGCAGCCAGTGGAACGCAAGCACGTCGTAGTTCTGGCTAACAACATATGCGAGCAGACTCGCGAGGATGATATTCGTTCCGGCCCCGAGCACGGTCGCGAACTGTTCGGGAGCCACACCCGCGGTCGGATCACCTGGCGCGAGGATCGTGCTCCAGACGAGTGCCAAGAGCACGAAGTTCATCACGAAGCCGATGTTGACGAGGATCTGTGCCGGCCGTCGTCCATACAGTTCCGCATAACAGTCACTCGCAAGAAACGTGAAGGCATAGGCGAGGGCGGCCCCCGGAAGCGTGAGTGCGGATCCGGTCACCGGCAATGCGACCGGGAGCTGAAACACGAGCACCTTCGAGGCGGTCAGTTGGGCGGTCACCAGGGCGGTCACAAACAGCCCAATCAGTGCCACCTGTCCGACGGTCGGCGTTGAGCGAATCGATGTGCCGGATTCCGTACGCATCGTGTCGGTATCCAGCGGTGGCTCCATCAGGTGTCTTGCGATCCGTCCGAGCACGTGTGCGATGGGGGCCGTGAGTCTGCCGGCGGCTTCACCGCTGTCGCCCGCGGGGATTCTCCACCGTGAGGGGTATGGCGCTCACGAATCGCAACCCGGTGGACCCGCTCAGTGACATCATCAACCACCAGCACCTCCCCGGGTGCCTCTGGCATGCGCCCGCCGAAGGACCCACCCATGTATGTCGGCGCGATCGCTTCGAGTCGGTCGCGGTCAGGGGTCGCCGTTAGTCGGTGAGCAACCAGCAGATCGGCCTGTGAGGTGACGACTGGTGGGAGTGCGGCCGGACGCTGGGTGGCGGCGACGAGGCTCACCCCAGGTTGTCGACCGCGTGTGACAATCCGGGTCAGTGCCGGTTCAGCGGCACCATCGAAGAGGGCGTGGGCCTCGTCGATCAGTATCCACGGCAGACGGGAAATTTCGCCGCGGACACGCGCTCCATAGAGTGCGTCGGCCACCGCGTGTCCCACGGCGTTGATCGCTGAATCCGGCAGGTGCGAGCAATCGAGAACAGTAAGGGCTCCCTCGGTAAGCGCAGCGGCGTCAAGTCCATCGGGATCAAACACGTCCCACGAGGCGGCCAGCCCGAGATAGTTGTCCGCGGCTCGGCAGGCCGCCGGCGCCGCATCGATCCGCGTAATGGCCGACCGCATGGCGGCGATTGTAGAAGCGGTGTCGACCGCCTGCCAGAGCACCGATCCGGCGGGACTAGCCGGGTCAACGCCGAGCAGCGCACACCACCCTGCCGGCGGAATTGTGTCAGCACTGACTCGGGGCCGGCGCCGGACACGAACTGCTGTCCCAGCGAGTTCGGCGAGGGGAGCAAACACGCCCATCGGATCGATCACGACCGGGGCGAGGGCCGGTACCCGTGCCAACTCCTCGGCGAGCACCCCGAGCGTGTAGGACTTGCCGTACCCACGTTTGCCGACGACGACGCCAACGTGCGGACCATCGATGTCGATTCCAACGGCCACACCGGCACTACCGTCACGGGCACGGTAGGTGCCGATGGCTCCGGCCGGACCGGCATCGGCGCCGGCGTCACGTCCGAGTACGTCCATGTATCGGATGGGTGAATGCTGAGATTTGAACCTCCGCGCCCAGATTCAAGTGCGAACCCGACACGAGGCCGTCGTATGGTCACATCAGACCACGCAGATACGGCGACGCGTCGTCCACCAATGCGTCGCTCGGGGTTTGTCGAGGACGAGCGGGCAATCGAAGGACTCCCCGTCCGGCTGGTCATCGCACTCGTCGTCGGGGTCGCCAGCCTATCGGTGATGATGGGAATGATCGATGGCATCGGGAGTCTCGGGATGACCGAACTCGATGTTACACTCGAGGAGAACGACGTCATCTATACGGGTGAATCGACGGACCTGACGGCGACCGTCGTCGATCCCGAAGGCACGCCGGTTAACGGAGCGACCGTGATACTCCGGGGTGAATCGGCTCAACTCAGCGAGGGTATCGAGACGGAACACACCACCGAAGACGGGACGGTGTCGTTTACGGTCGACCCAGAGTTAAGCGCGAATCAACGCCAGGGAACACTCGCGATCGACATCAAGCCACCAGCCGGCGCTGAGTATGTCGACAAGCGGAGTAACACCGAGGTGCTCGTGTTGCGCAAGTGATCTACCGGCGCTCAAAGTCGTCCCAGTCGATCCAGTCCTGTTCCCACCCACGGCGACGTTCACGGGCCCGACGCGACCGCTCGCGATCCTCGCGGACCGTTCGGTTGCGCTCGACCGTTCCCGGCTGTTCACCATCGACGAGGAGCGGCGCGAAGGAGACCGTCCCCGATGCGGTCTGTGTGCCATCGGAATCGATACACGTCAGTGTCTGCGGAGCCGTGCCGAGGGGCATCACAAGGTGTCCATCAGCACTCAGTTGGTCAAGCAGCGCCCGAGGGGGATCAACCGCCGCCGCCTCAAGCAGAATCCGATCGTATGGAGCGTACTCCGGAAGTCCGCGGGCGCCGTCGCGACGGTCAACGAGCACCTCTGGGTAGCCGGCAGCGGCGAGGTTACCCCTGGCTTCAATGACGAGTCGACGCGCGATATCGATCGCGTGGACGCGTGCCGCCGCCGTCAGTTCGGCACCGATCGCGGCCGTATAGCCGACGCCGGCGCCGACAATAAGCACCTCATCGTCGGGACATACGTCAAGCGCTTCAAACAGCCGGGCTACCGTGCTGGGGGCCAGGACACGGGTCCCGAGATGCTCGTGACTCACATCGGCATACGCGCGGGCATCGTCAGGAACGAACTCGTGACGGGGGACCTCGCGCATGGCCAGGCCGACGGTCTCGTCGGTGACCGCCCGCTTGGAGGCGTGTTCAAGGCTATCAACCATGTCCTCGCGGAGGGCGCGTCGCTCCACACGTGGATTCGGGAGCGGAGTCTCTTGAATATCCCGCTGCGGACCGTGATTACCGGAGTGGAACAAACTGGACCGCGCCGTGAGACTCGCGTTCAAGGGTCCCATCCGAACGCACCACCGCCCGGATGAGTGTTTGGTCGGCTTGTCCGACAGGGGCGACAATGACACCACCAACATCAAGCTGTGCGGGGATGGCCGACGGCAGCGTCGGAGGCGCACAGGTGAGAACAGCAGCATCAAACGGCGCCGCGTCCGGCCAACCGTTGCGACCGTCGTCGGTGCGGACGAGAACATCATAGCCGAGACGGGTGAGTCGGTCGCGGGCGGCATGAGCGAGCGACGGTCGGCGCTCGATCGAATAGACGTTGCCGTCGCCGACGATTTCGGCGAGTACGGCGGCGTGGTAGCCGCTACCGGTGCCGATCTCAAGAACGCGGTCACCGGCATCGAGATCGAGTAATGCGGTCATCCGCGCGACCATGTGTGGCGCGCTGATGGTCTGGTGTTCGCCGATCGGAAGCGGGCGGTCGGCGTACGCGGCCGACTGCTGGGCCTCGGGAACAAACGCGTGTCGCGGGACGGTTCGAAGTGCGTCGATGACGGCGGTATCGGTGATATTGGTCCGATCAACGAGGTCGGAGACCATCCGCTCGCGCGCCGTGTCGGCATCCACGTCCTTCATCGAGGGCCCTCACCACGGCGACCAGGGGTCAAGTGATTCGTCGCGAGCGTACACCCGCTTGATGTCCTTTGCGAGGGCCTGGTCACCGTCGTGATCGAGGGTGGTCCGGTCCTCGGGGCCCTGCGGCGAACGCAGGTGGATGCCCTCGATGGTGATCGTGGTGTCACCGACCGTCTCGGTCTCGCCGACGACAAAGGTGTGATCCCCCGGGAGGTGCAGTTTCGTGCTGTATGTGTCCTGTCGGTCGCCGGTGCCGGCCTTGGGGTGGACCGTCACCGGAACGGCCACGTTCCCGACCGCGCGCGTCCAGATCGTACGGATATCCGGGGCATCGGCGGTATCCACGCGGCCACCGTTGGTCGTTTCAAGACTCGTGATACGGGCAGTGAAGACCCCCGCATCGGTCTCAAGGATGAACTCCTCATCGACGCTGAACGTCGTATCGGCTGGGCGCTCGATGGTCGACGACAGTGACTCGCCTTCCTGTGAGACGACCACATCGATAGGAACCGTCGATTCGGACTCAAGTCGTGTCTGGTGGACGTGGCCACACTCGGTGCACCTGACCGTTGTCTGGCCACCGGGCTTGAGCACCTCGTGGACCGTATCAGTATCAGGCGAACACGCGGGACAAGGAACACCGACATGTTCGACGGACTCGCCTTCGCTCATTGCGTGATGATATACGTGGGAGACGTATAGGGATGGTGTCCGACGTTCAGGCGAGGGCGCCGACCGGAAGCGACAGGCTATCGCCGTCGACAGAGACGGTCGGGTTGGTCACGATTCCATCGAGGTGGATCGGCGCCTCGGTATCGCCACCGATTGCGGCATCGTCTCCGATGGCAACGTGGATCGTTCCGGCGGCCTTCTCATCAAGGAGGACCGACCCGACAAGCGCTTCAACGGCGGTGTTCGTCCCGATCCCGAGTTCAGCGATATTAAACGCGGCGTCACCGACGGTATCGGCCGCTGTCTCAACCTCCTCGCGAACAGCCGGATCGGAGATATGAGTCGCGTATCCATCGGCCACCTCGATCGTCACGACGCGATCGTCAAGTCGGCCGTGGGGCATCATCGTTCCATCGACGACGACCGTTCCATCGGCACTCACTGGGCTGACAAACACCTCGCCTGCCGGGAGATTCGAGAAATCGCCGGGCTCGTGCACGAGTCCGGTATCCTCACGCCAGGTTCGTCCATCGACGTCGAAGGTGATGTCCGTGCCACCGGGGGCCGTGACGCGGACCGTGTCGGCGTCGTGCACCTGCTCGTAGACACGGGCACAGGCCTCCGCAATCGCCGCGTAGTCGGCGTCAAGTCCCGTCTCGAAGACCGAGGCAGTGATCCCCGGAAGTGTCGCCCCGCGGGCGCCCCGCTCGCAGGCGGTCTCGCGGGCGCGGGTGTGCGAGAGGCTCTTTGTGGTCGGCGCAAGGAACGCGTCGCTGTCGGCCATGGCCGCGCCGATCGGGGCCGGTGGTTCAGCGCCATGTTGCTCACCGGGAGGATACTGTAGCAAGACCGCCTCGTCGGTGACGGCGGCCGCTGCCCGGTAGAGGGCATCGCCGATCTCGACCCGTTCGTCATCGGTCACGATCGCAATCGACTCCGTCGCATCGAGGTTGAGACACTGGTGGATCGCCGTTTCGGCGGCGCTATCGAGACCCATACGCAATGTCGGCCATCCACGCGGTTAGGCGTTCCCCTCGGGGCACATCCGCTCTTGGGCGGCCTCAAGGGCGTCAATCCCAGGAAGCTCCTCGCCGGTCAGCGCGCGGAGGTACGCGCCGCCGGCAATCGAGAGGTGATCGAAGGCGTTCGGATCAAGCGCATACATCCGCACGGCACGGGAGGTATCGCCACCGCCGACGACCGAGAAGCAGTCGGTCCCGGCAATGGCCTCAAGTATACTGACCGTCCCATCGCTGAACCGTTCGTCCTCGAAGACTCCGAGTGCGCCTTTGACCAAGACAGCATCTGACTCCTCGATGACGGCCGCGTACTCGAGGATGGTCTCCTGGCCGATGTCCAGGTAATCAACGGTCTTCTCCTCAATGGCTGCGACGCGGTGTTCGGCCCGCTCGCCGTCGGCCTCGTAAGCGAGATCGGTGGGAAGCGTGATGCGGTCACCGAACCGTTCAAGCGCGTCCGCAATGAGCGCGGCGTCGGCCTCATAATACCGGTCATAGATGTCGGTGCCGACATCGTATCCCACGGGATGGCCGGCGACCCGCAGGAACAACTCGCCGACGACACCGCCCAAGAGGAAGCGATCGACGCGGTCTTCGAGGTGCTCCATAGCACGGATCACGTCGTCGGCCTTCTTGCCGCCGAGCACCATCGTAACCTGCCCCTCGAAGTCTCGCCGCTGGAGGCTGGTGTTGTACTCGTATTCGGTGGCCATGACCGGTCCGGCGTAGGCCGGCATGACCTCGGGGAAGCCGACGATTGAGGCGTGCGGACGGTGGGCCACCGAGTAGCCGTCGTTGACGTAGGCGTCACACTCGGTCGCCAGGGTCTGGACGAGTTCGGAGTTGGCGTGTTCAGTGGGTGTTCGATCGGCAAGTTCGTCGTCGGCAAACCGGACGTTCTCAAGGAGGATCACCTCGCCGTCGTCGAGGTCTCGGAGCGCATCGACGGCCGTCTCATCATGCACACCCGAGACGTACTTGACGGGCCGATCAAGGTGGCCCGAGAGCAACTCGGCGTGTTGCTCAAGCGGGAGGAACGTATCCCGACCGGGGCGCCCCTGGTGGGCCAACAGCGCGACCGCGTGATCGGCGGCAAGCAGTTGCTGGATCGTTTCAGCGTGGCGCGCAAACCGACGGTGGTCCTGAACCCGTCCGCCCTCGACGGGAGCGTTCACGTCGATGCGAACGAGGAGTTGCTGGCCCGGTGGGGCCTCCCCGATCGTATACATACGCGAAGCCTACAGGGGGTGGGATTTCAATCGGTCGTTCTCGTTCGAACGATAGTGAGAGAAAAGGATTATGCGCTCGCCGTGGCGACACTCAGGCATGCTCCGGGTCGGCATCAACGGATATGGGACGATCGGCAAGCGGGTGGCAGACGCCGTACGGGCACAGCCCGACATGACAGTCGTCGGCGTCGGGAAGACCTCCCCCGATTACGTCGCCGAGCGTGCTCGGGCGCTCGAATATGACCTGTACGCACCGGCCGAGCGCGCCGAGCGATTCGACACGGCAGGCATCAATCTCGCCGGGACGACTGAGGAACTCGTCCGTGCGAGTGACGTGATCGTTGACGCAACGCCGGGCGGCATCGGCGCGGAGAACTATCCGCTGTACGCCGAACACGACACGCCGGCAATATTCCAGGGCGCCGAAGAGGACGAGCTCGTTGACACGAGTTTCAACGCCCGTTCGAACTTCGAAGCAGCGGCCGACGCGGAGTACACCCGCGTCGTCTCGTGTAACACGACCGGGCTCTGCCGACTCCTTACGCCACTAGAGGAGGCCTACGGCGTCGAGAAGGCGCGGGTTACGCTGATTCGACGCGGCGGCGATCCGGTTCAGTCCTCACGCGGCCCGATTGACGACATCCTGCCCGATCCGGTGTCGATCCCGTCCCATCACGGCCCCGATGTCAAAACGGTCCTCCCGGATATCGACATCGACACTCTCGGGACGAAGGTCCCGGCGACGCACATGCACCTTCACTCGGTGAATGTCACGCTCGCGAGCAGTCCGGAGCCGGAGGCGGTCCGGTCACGGCTGGCCGAGGAATCCCGGCTGTTTCTCATTCCCGAGGGTGTTGGCGTCGACGGCGCCGGGGCACTCAAGGAACTCGCACACGATGCCGGCCGGCCCCGTGGCGATCTCTGGGAGAACTGCGTCTGGGAGGAGTCGATTGCCGTTGAAGACAGCGACCTGTACTGTTTCCAGGGGATCCACCAGGAATCGGACGTCGTCCCGGAGAACATCGATGCGCTTCGGGCGATGTTTGGACTCGCCGATCGCGAGGAGAGCATGAGGATGACGGACGAGGCCCTCGGTGTCGGATTGACGCTTGACAGCGCGAGTCGGCCGCGGTATGCTGCTGACGGACAGTAATCGTCGGGGCAAACGGGGAATTTATTCGCGTAGCCCGGTCAACGAGAGGTATGCAGGTCAAATCCCGGCACCATCTCCGGAGCGACGAGGTTCGCGAGCTTGAAGCGGCCGTCAACGAGCGCCTCGGGGTTGACCTTGATGGTGATACCTACGAGCTCGTCGAGACGGAGTCGGGACCGTTCGATCTGGTGTTGGTCAACGATGAGCCACTGGCGATGTATTATGAGGACGATACTGAGCGCCAGCCGTTTCTAACGGTCCGTGGCGCGAACGCGACTGAGCCAACCCGACGAGTCGTAACCGTCGATGCGGGGGCGGTCTCGTTCGTCAGCGATGGCGCCGACGTGATGCGGCCGGGGATCGTCGAGGCCGACGACGCCATCAGCGCAGGCGACCTCGTGGTGATCGCCGAGGAGACCCACGGAAAAGTGCTGGCGGTCGGGCGAGCGCGAGTCGCCGGCGAGGAGATGGTCGGTGACTCCGGCAAGGTCGTCGACTCAATCCACCATGTTGGTGATGAGCTGTATACTTTTGCTCCGTGAATGATGGGGCGCATGGCGAGTGCGTCTGACGGACATTGCACCGTCTTGAAACGACAGAGCGTGCTTCTTGAACTCCCGTAAGACCTATACGCCGGCCGATGGAGCGATAGGGTATGGGCCTGATGAATAAAATTCTCGGCGATCAGGGCTCCGGGGAGATGGGCGATTACGCCGATCTCGAAGGGACGGTCCCAGAGTCGAGCGATGCTGAGGCGTCAATGAACGTTCGCATCGCCGAAATCTCCGAGAAACAGGACACCATCGCGATCAAGGATGCCGTTTACGACGGTGACCTCGTCGTTGCGGACATCACCACGTTACGAACTGAAGGACCGACCACAGACCACATCGTTGATGAGCTCCGGCGGGTGGCCGAGGAGGTCGGCGGTGACATCGTCAAAAAGGGCGACGATCAATTAATCGTCACGCCAGCGGGCGTCAAGATCAGCCGCGAGAAGCTCAGTTTCTAGACGATACCGCGACCGATGGGTACACGGGGTCGCGGACACTACAGCGGGGTCAATGAAGGACTACATCGAGGTGCGTGGCGCCGAGGAGAACAATCTCGACGATCTTGACGTCGACATTCCTCGGGAAGCACTGACGGTCGTTACGGGCCTCTCGGGGTCCGGGAAGTCCTCGCTGGCGTTCGAGACGATCTACGCAGAGGGTCAGCGGCGATACATCGAATCGCTATCCGCGTATGCCCGGAACTTCCTTGGGCAGATGGACAAGCCCCAAGTCGAGAAGGTCGAGGGGTTGAGCCCGGCCATCTCGATTGACCAGAAAAACGCCGCAAACAACCCACGGTCGACTGTCGGGACAGTCACCGAACTCCATGACTATCTCCGGTTGCTGTATGCACGTGTCGGAACGCCGCACTGTCCGGAGTGCGGTCGCGAGGTGGGTGAACAGTCCGCGAGTACAATCATCACGCGACTGCTAGAGCTTCCGGCAGGAACCCGCGCGAAGATCGCCGCTCCAATCGTCCGCGATCAAAAGGGGGCCTTCGAGGACCGCTTTGACGAACTGGTCGCTGAGGGATACGCGCGGGTCGAGGTGGACGGTGAACCGTACGATCTGACGCGTGACCGGCCGACGCTCGACGAAAACTACGACCACACAATCGACGTCATCGTTGATCGGGTCGTACTCGATCCGGACAGCCGCCCGCGAATCGCTGACTCTGTTGAAACTGCCCTTGCGGAGGCCGATGGCGTGCTAAAGGTGATGCTTCCGGATCCTCCGGAGACGGCTGCTGACTCGCTTGGAGCGACCGCACGGACCACCGGCGATCTCGCCGAGTCAGAAACGACCGACCGGCTGGTTGTCGAGTTCTCTGAGCATCTCGCGTGTCCGGAGTGTGGGATCGACCTTCCGGAAATCGAGACGCGCTCGTTCTCGTTTAATTCGCCACACGGCGCCTGTCCGGAGTGTGAGGGGATTGGTGAAACCAAGGAGGTCAGCGAAGAGCTGGTGATCGAGGATCGCTCGAAGCCGATCAAACACGTCTTTGAACCCTGGAGTTACAACCGCACCTACTACCAGCGTCGGATCGACGCCGTCGCCGAGCACTTTGACCTCGATGTGGACATCCCCTTCGAGGACATTCCCGAGGAGATCCAGAAGGCGTTCCTCTATGGAACGACCGAGGACGTGGTCTTTGAGTGGGAAACTCGCAATGGAACCCGCCACAAGGAACAGCCGTTCGAGGGAGTCATCCCGAATCTTGAACGTCGGTACGTCGAGACCGACAGCGACGGAACGCGCGATCACATCGAGGAGTACATGTCGGTGACAACGTGTCCGGCCTGTGACGGAACGCGGCTCAAGCCGGCATCGCGGGCGGTCCAGGTTGCCGGCACAACGATCACGGAGGTCAACCGGATGTCGATCGGCGAGGCCCTCGAGCACTTTGAGGGAATCGAGGAGACACTCAACGAGCGCGAGCAGACCATCGCTGAAGAGATCCTCAAGGAGATCCGGGCGCGGCTCGGATTCATGGCTGAGGTCGGCCTGGAGTATCTCACCTTGGACCGCGAGGCGTCGACGCTCTCGGGCGGAGAGAGCCAGCGCATCCGGCTCGCCACCCAGATCGGCTCCGGACTCGTTGGGGTGTTGTATGTCCTCGATGAACCGTCGATCGGGCTGCACCAGCGCGACAACGACCGGCTGTTGAACACCCTTGAGGAACTCCGCGACCAGGGGAACACGCTGGTCGTCGTCGAGCACGACACCGAGACGATGCGTCGGGCCGACCAGATTGTTGACCTCGGGCCCGGGCCGGGCAAGCGTGGCGGCGAGGTGGTCGCCGCTGGCGATGTCGAGACCGTCGCGGCGACCGAGGCGTCGGTGACGGGTGACTACCTCGCTGGGCGCCGAGAGATCGACGTGCCCGAACACCGGCGAAAACCGGAGGGATGGCTTACCATCCGCGGAGCACGACAGCACAACCTCCGTGACCTCGATGTTCGGTTCCCGATCGGGTGTTTCACCGCGATTACCGGCGTCTCCGGGTCAGGGAAATCAACGCTGATGCACGAGATCCTCTATAAACACCTCGCCCGCGAGATGAACGACAACACCGACGTTGATCCGGGCGATCACGACGCGATTGATGGGATCGACCAGATCGAGTCAGTCCGGCTGATCGACCAGAGTCCAATCGGGCGGACACCGCGGTCGAATCCCGCAACCTACACCGGCGTGTTTGATTACGTCCGAGAACTGTTCGCCGAAACCGATCTCGCCAAGCGTCGAGGGTACGACAAGGGGCGGTTCTCGTTTAATGTCAAGGGTGGCCGCTGTGAGGAGTGTGGCGGCCAGGGAACCGTGACGATCGATATGAACTTCCTCTCGGATGTGCACGTTCCCTGTGAGGCCTGCGACGGGAAGCGCTATAACGCCGAGACCCTCGATGTCGAGTACAAGGGCAAGACGATTGCGGACGTACTTGAGATGACCGTTGAGGAGGCCTACGAGTTCTTCGAGCATGATAGCCGCATCGAACGGCGCCTCGGACTGCTCCGGGACGTCGGGTTGGGATATATGAAACTCGGCCAGCCCTCGACAACGCTCTCCGGCGGTGAGGCCCAGCGGATCAAACTTGCCGAGGAACTTGGCAAACGCGACGCTGGGGATACGCTGTACCTGCTTGATGAACCGACGACCGGCCTGCACCCCGAGGACGAGCGGAAACTCATCGACGTGCTCCACCGGCTGACCGACCGCGGTAATACGATGGTCATCGTCGAGCACGAACTGGACCTGGTGAAAAACGCCGACCACATTATCGATCTGGGGCCAGAAGGCGGCGAACACGGCGGTGATATCGTCGCGACAGGCACGCCCGAGGCCGTTGCTCGGACCGAGGGATCACACACTGGTGCGTATCTCCGGGACCTCCTGCCGGATGTCGAGTTGGACGGGCCGCGGGGGCGTACGGCGGCCGCAGACGACTGAACGGCCAGTCGGTTTTTACCCGCGCGGAGAGAACCGACCAGCCATGGGGCTTGTGTCAACCATCGCACTCGTGACTGTGGGTCTCGTGCTCGTCTTTGCGGGCGCTGCCCTCTCGGTATACAGCGTTGGGCTGCTGGGGGCGCTTTTCGGAGCGGGGGGAGGATACATCCTCGGGCCGACCGCCGGTACTGCGATGGGCATTGGGGCAATGGGCGGCACCGTCCTTGGTGTTCTCATCGGGGCCAGCATTGGCGTATTACTCACCTACCGGCTTCTGCCGATCGCTCTGGGGGTGGTGAGCATCGTCGCAGGAACGTATCTGGGCGGCGTCCTGATCGCCCCGCTGTTCGTCACCGGTCCGTGGTACCTCCAGTGGCTGGCTGCCGTCGGGCTCGGATTTGCCACCGGCACGGTCGCCCTGTTGCTTACCCGGACGGTCCTGATCGTCACGACGGCGGGGATCGGTGCTGCACTCGCTTCGCGGTCGGTTACCCTCACGGATCTTACCGCGGCTAGCGCCGGGCCACGTCTCGACCCGCTGTTGTTCGATGTGACAGCATTGCCCTTTCTTGCGCTGGTGGTTCTCGGACTTCTCTCACAGACCGGGCTCTTCAGACTCGGATACGTGCGTCGGATCGCGGCACTCCTTCCAGGGGCCGACGTGTTAACGAATAGCCGGCGATCTTGATCATCGATCCGCCCGCAGAAGTGTCGCCTCAAGCCGTCCGACCCGGAGCTCAATCTGCCGGTCGACGGCCACCTCCAGTAGTTCGGGACGGGTGGTGAGCGCGACGAACCGGTCCCAGTCGCCGGCGGCAAGTGCGTTCGAAAAGTCGCGATACAGGGCCGGCACGTTGTCGTCGGTTCGGATACCAAAGGGCAGATCGACGGCGATGACATCTGCATCGAGTGCCGCTGTGGTGGCGTCGCGCTGGGCGAGCGTGACGGATCCCTCAACATCGGCCGCAGTAGCGTTTTCAGTCGCACAATCAATCCAGCGGGCCTGGTGATCGAACCCGCGAATCCGCGTCTGTGCGGACCGTGCGGTCAGCGCGCGATGAGGGGCTTTAGGAAACGGGAAGGCCAGTCGGTCGTAGGCGAAGGCCGTTCGATGGCCATTCGGTGGATAGCTCCCGGCCCACCGGGCCGCCTCGATTGGGATCGTCCCACCGCCACACATCGGGTCAAGCAGCGAGTCCCCCGGGCGGTACCCAACAAACCGGAGCATGGCATGGGCGAGCGTCGGCCGGAGTGGGGCGTCGTGCTCGCAGACCCGCCAGGACCGTCGATGAAGCGATTGCGCACCGGTCGTATCGATCGAGAGAAGCAACCGGTCCTCGCGCAAGTGGGCCCGAACGGTGACTGCTGGATTGTCGAGATCAACCGGCAGGCGCTCACCGAAGTGCGCTCGTGAGCGGTCAACGATGGCCTGACCGACGCGGTCGGCCACATCGGGGCTACCGAAGGGGTGGTCGCCGTGGCGGGTTGCCCGGACGCCGAAGGACTGGCCGGCGGCGACATACCGCTCGATCGGCGTCGACCGCGCGATGTCATAGACGGTCTGGAGATCGGGAGCCACCCCATCGGCAAGGACCAGTAGGACGCGGTGCAGCGAGCGCGACCAATTATTGAGCACCGGCACCGCAGCCGGATGGGCATCGAAGCTGACCGCCCCCGGATGGTCGACGGTCGCCTCAACCCCGAGGAGAGCCTCGACATCCTCGGCTGCGAACGCCTCAAGACCGGGGACGGTCGTGCCGAGTAATCGCACGGCTAAAGCCCCTCAAGCTCCTCGTTTTCTTTGACGATTGGACAGTTCTGAACCGCAACATGATCTAGATCAACCAGCTCAAGGATCTCTGTTCCCTCGTGTGTGCAGGTCATCTCGGGAGGATCGGAGAGATACGGACACGAGTCACAGTAGTCAGCCTTCGGGACAATCCGTTGCTCGCCACCGACCTCTGCTGCGTCGGCGAGCGGCTCGTTCGCTTCGAGTTGTTCCCAGACTGTCTCTGCGTCGATATCAGCCGTTTCGGCCTCCTCGAAGAGGTCGTCGTATGCTGCCTCAGGGGAGTCGCGAGCCGCAACCGAGTCGGCGAGTTCGTCGAGTGGGGGACGGTCGTTGGCGTCGGGCTCGGCTGGGGTGTCGGAATTGTCGGTCGACATCCGGGCGTCGATCTCTTCGCGGAGTTCCTCGAATGGAGCGGACGGGTTTGAGTCCTTGTCTTCTGGATCTTCACTCATGACTCGGAGTCCTCAAGGATACTCCGATCGATCTGGGAGTCATCGATCTCGGCTTCGAGATCCGCTTCGATTTCGTCATCAATTTCGGGACGTTGACGACCCATCAACGCCGGGTGGTCACCGACCACGAGCCGATCGGAGCGGACGAGACCGCTGAGACCGCTACTCGCCTCGACGCCGGTGAACGTACTCGAGCAGTGAGGGCACTCCGGGGAGGTCAGGAGGCTGATCCGCACTCGACCGCCACAGGCGTCACACTCGGCAACGGCAACGTCCTGTTCGTTAGCCTCCTGTTTGAGTTCCTCAAGGGCCTGTTGTTCCTTGCGCCGGCCGATTGTTTCGCGGAGTTGCTCGCGTGTCGCAAGCAGCGCCCGAGCGAGGGTGTCGACCCGGTCGGTGAGCGTATCAGTCCGATCAAGGAGATACGTGAGGATCGTTTCGTAGTTATCGAAGCCCTCAGAGAGATCAGTCTCGACGGCCGATAGATCCGCTTCAAGCTCGTTGACGGTGGCCTCGATGGTATCGAGGTGTGATTTGAGTTCGTCGGTTTCAGCGGCCGCCGCATCAACACGCTCAGCGAGGGCAGGATGATCGTGCTCGGTTGGCGCCTTCGCGTCCGTCTCGCGTTTGACCTGAATAACCCGCGAACGCACGTCCTCGATGAGGTCCATGAACTCTCCCTGTAGGTCCTCGAGGTCCGATTCGGTCGCGAGATCGGCCGCCGCTTCCGAAGGAAGCTGATCCTCGTCGACCGACGCCACCAGACGGTGGGCGGCCACGATTGAAGCAAGCAGTTCGGCCGGTGGGATGTCCCGACGGTCAGCCTCCTCAAGGAGCCACTGTCGGTCCTCCTCGGCGAACGGCAGTGGCTGCTCCGAATCGGGACTCGACATCTGCGGGTACTACGGCTGCGAGCTATAAGAAGGCGGTGGCTCCTTCGTGCTTAACGGATCTTCCGTACGTCACTAATGTCGAAGCCGGTATCGGTGATTTCGGTCTCGAAGCGGATGATGTCCTCGGCCTCAAGTCGAGAGAGGACGCCCCGAAACTGTCGGACAAACATGGTGCGATCCCGCTCGGTGCCCCCGGCCGCCCACTCGAAGGCGAGTGTCCCATCGGTCGTCTCCATCAATCCCCCGAGTTGGGACTCGCTGAGGGTCTCATGGTTGGCCAACAGTAACAACAGGCCGCCGCGACGATGCATCACGCGGTCAAGACCCTTCATTAGGAGTGTGACACCGGGCCAGTCCATCTCGTCGTCGGTGAGGGCAAGCAGGTCCGAGACAGAATCAATCACGATCAGACTCCCCTCTGGGATCGTCTCGAAGTAGTCCCCGATCGCCTCGTAGACATCGCGGGTGACGCGCTGGCCACCCAGCGCGGTGAGTTCCTGTGCGTGTTCGGCATACCAGTCGGTTGGAACCTGGCTCCGTCTGAAGTACTCCGGAGCGAGGTCCCGGAAGCTGATCCCCTCGATTCCGGCATCAACGATCGTATCGATCATCGCAAAGGCCATCTCGCGTTCGATGGCCGACGCGGCGGCGGTAAAGGTCAGATAGTGCACCTCGGCGGGTAGGTGCGCCGGATCGGCGAGCGATCCGTAGTATCGCTCGAATCGCGATCGATCGGTCCGAGCGAGCCCGTTCATCACCGCACAGGTGTAGGCGAACTCTCGGCCGCCAGCACCGATGTCAGTAGCGAGCAGGACACTACTACCCAGCGGAGCCCCACCGCCGATCATGTTGTCGAACCGGGCGATTCCGAAGGGGAGCCGTTCCATGTCCAGGCGTTCGGTACAGGACGGATTAGCGCTTATGGTGCCTGGAGGCAGGTAGCAATGACGCGAAGCATCCGCTCGCCACGGACCTCTTCGGCAAAGAGCGGTACCCGTCGGACCTCGTGATCGCGAAAGAGGTCCTGGGCGTCTTGGAGCGCCCCCTGCTGGACGTGCCAGCGCTGTCGACAGAAGGCACACTCCTCGATATTCGGCGAGAGGACAGTTCCCGGGTCAACCTCGTCCGCGACAGACGCCAGCGGCTCCATGACCTTGTTGACGACAATCATCGAGACGGGAATCGAGAATTCCCGGAGGCGATCACGAAGGCGTCGGGACTCAAGAACACTCATTTCCTCGGGGATCATCACGATCCGAAACTCCGTTCGGGTCGGATCCTGGAGGACGGTCCGGAGGCGTTCGATTCCCTCCTGGAGTTCCTGCAACTCGGCCATCCCGGCCTCCTCGTCGGGGTGGTCACCACCGAACATGCCCTTGAGCCCATCTAGCATCCCGGACAGCCGTTCGCGGATCGAGAGGACACGGCCGACCATCGAATCCATGAACTCCGGTAGCCTGAGCAACCGGAGGGTGTGGCCGGTTGGCGCGGTATCGACGATCACCCGGTCGAAGCGGTCGTCATCGAGAAACTCAATGAGTTTTTGCATGGCAACCGCCTCGTCGGCCCCGGGCATCGCGCCGCCGAGCATGGCCTCCATTGGGTTGCCACTAAAGCCCATTGCGTCGCCCTCAAGTTCTGGGGCCTCGGCACCGGCAAAGACGGTTGCGCCTTCCTCCATTGCCTGTTCGGGATCGATCTCGACCGCCCACAGCGGTGAGTCCTCGTCAATCCGGGTGGGTTCGGGGCCGATCGGCGTCTGGAAGGTATCCGACAACGAGTGGGCCGGGTCCGTCGAAATCACGAGCGTCTTTGTTCCTGCCCGAGCGGAGGAGAGCCCGGTGGCCGCCGCCATTGTGGTCTTGCCGACTCCGCCTTTCCCGCCATAGAGGACGTACTCCGGGGTATCAGCCGGAAGCGTCGGCGCGGATTCGACGACCTCATCGAGAGAATCGATCTCGTCGACAGGTGTGACATCGAGGTCGCTCATATGTCGCGCGTTGACGACCGGGACTTAGGTACCCGTCGATCACACGGGCAGACGTTCACCCGAGGTTGTCGACCATCGTGGCAAGCTGCTCGCGCTCCTCGGCGTAGACGCTGTGCGGCCGATTCTCGTAGATCTCCGTCGTAACGGATGCTCCTAGGGCGTCGAGAATCTCGCTGGTCTCGGTGACCCGTCGAAGTGGAATGTAGGGATCATTGTCGCTACAGCCGAGAAAGACCGGAGTGCTATCGAGGTCGACGTCGCGGGGAACACGGTCAAGATTGGTCCCAAGAAATCCACCACTGAGAATCCCGGCTCCCCCATAGCGGTCAGGGTGTGCCACCAGGAACTCGGCGACCAGACACGCCCCCTGTGAAAAGCCGACGAGCAGTACGCGTTCGGGAGGAATACCGGCGTCGGCGGCCATCGAAATGGCGTCGGCGATCGCCTGTAGTCCGGACTCCCGGCCAGGTTCGTTGGTCTCAACCGGTTCAAGAAACGAGTTCGGGTACCAGGCCCGACCGGCGGCAGCCGGTGCAATGGCGGCCACATCCGGTTGACCGATGAACCGGTGAAGCCGGAGAATCCCATCCGGTGTGTCACCGCGGCCATGAACGTAGACAATCACCGCATCGGCGTCATCAAGCGCAGGGCCCGACTGGCGGATCGGCTGATCCTGGTGGGGTCCGGACATATCGTCGCGAGGGTACCGGCGGGGTACCCAAAAGGCTGCCGGGGGTGAAGTACCACGGGCGCGGTGGCCCGTGGCTTCGCCGTGGTCTCTGGCACGGGGCCAGCGGAACGACCGATGGCGAATTTAATTCCGCCCACGCTCGT
>Ga0207714_1000257_pt1 | contig 36188 bp, 26 predicted proteins | sample PonA232FremontCA_2_FD_187270 | JGI IMG/M metagenome (GOLD analysis project Ga0207714, IMG submission 187270) | Marine sediment microbial community from Fremont, CA, USA - Pond A23 Sediment 2 (SPAdes) | ecosystem: Environmental > Aquatic > Marine > Unclassified | place: USA: Fremont, California...
GCAGCCGCACACCTCGCGGACGAAGCGCTCCAGGATCCGGCCGCCCTGGGGGGTATGGGTCACCTCCGGGTGGAACTGCAGCCCGTAGAGCCCGCGCGCGTCGTCGCCGATGCCGGCCACCGGCGCGGCGTCGGTCTCGGCGATGATCCGGAAGCCCTCGGGCGGGCACACCACCCGGTCACCGTGGCTCATCCAGACGTCGAGCAGGCCGTACCCGTCGGGGTCAGCGTGATCCTCGATCGCCCGCAGCAGGCGGGTGTGGCCACGCACCCGGACCTGGGCGTAGCCGAACTCCTTGTGCGCCGACGGCGCCACCTCGCCGCCGAGCTGCGCCACCATGGCCTGCATCCCGTAGCAGATCCCGAGCACCGGCACCCCGAGCCCGAGGACAGCCTCGGGGACGCGCGGCGTCTCCGAGGCCGTCACCGTCTCCGGCCCCCCGGAGAGGATAACGCCGGCGGGATCGAAGGCCCGCACCGCCGCGTCACCGGCATCCCAGGCGCGGATCTCGCAGTAGACGCCGGCCTCCCGGACCCGCCGGGCGATCAGCTGCGTGTACTGCGAGCCGAAGTCGAGGATGAGGATGCGGTGGGCGTGGATATCCGCCCCGTCCTGGCTGCTCATGATCGGCTCCGGCTCACTCGGTACGGTAGTTGGGCGCTTCCTTGGTGATGGTCACGTCGTGGACGTGGCTCTCGCGCATGCCGGCCCCGGTGATACGAGTAAACTGCGGCCGGGTGCGCATCTCCGCCGTGCTGGCGCAGCCCACGTAGCCCATGCTGGCGCGGATCCCGCCGATGAGCTGATTGGCGATAGTGACCATGCTGCCCTTGTACGGGATGCGGCCCTCGATGCCCTCGGGCACGAGCTTGTCCACGGACTGCGCCCCCTCCTGGAAGTAGCGGTCGGCGCTACCCTGGCTGCCGGACATGGCGCCGAGCGAGCCCATGCCCCGGTACGACTTGTAGGAGCGCCCCTGGTAGAGCTCCACCTCGCCCGGGGCCTCCTCGGTGCCGGCGAACAGGCTGCCGACCATGACGGAGTGGGCCCCGCTGGCAAGGGCCTTGGCCGCGTCGCCGGAGAAGCGGATACCGCCGTCGGCGATCAGGGGCACGTCCCGGTCAGCGAGGGCGTCGGCGACGTTGGAGATGGCCGTCACCTGCGGCACGCCAACGCCGGCCACGACACGCGTCGTGCAGATCGAGCCGGGGCCGATGCCCACCTTGACCGCGTCCGCGCCGGCGTCGGCCAGCGAGCGGGCGGCATCGCCGGTGGCGATATTACCGGCGATGACGTCGATGTCCGGGTAGTGCTGCTTGACCCAGCGCACCCGCTCCATGACCCCGCCGGAGTGGCCGTGGGCCGTATCGACCACCAGCACGTCCGCACCGGCGGCGGCCAGGGCCTCGGCGCGCTCCTCGGCCCCCTCGCCGACCCCCACGGCAGCGCCGGTACGCAACCGCCCGTGGTCATCCTTGCAGGCGTTCGGGAAATCCTGGCTCTTCTGGATATCCTTGACGGTGATCATCCCGCGCAGATGGAAGGCGTCGTCGACCACCAGGATCTTCTCGATCCGGTACTGGTGGAGCTTGCCGAGGACCTCCTCGCGCTCGGCGCCCTCGCGGACGGTCACCAGCCGGCTCTTCGGCGTCATGGCTACCGAGACCGGCTCGTCGACGCGGTTCTCGAAGCGCAGGTCGCGGCCGGTCACGATGCCCACCAGCTCGCCGCCGTCGACTACCGGCACGCCGGAGATCCCCTGCTGCCGGGTCACCGCCAGCACCTCACCGATGGTCATGTACGGCGAGACGGTGATCGGCTCCTTGATGATGCCGCTCTCGAACTTCTTCACGCGGCGCACCTCGGCGGCCTGCGCCTCGACAGCCATGTTCTTGTGGATGATCCCCACGCCCCCCTGCTCGGCCAGGGCGATGGCCAGGCGCGCCTCCGTCACCGTATCCATGGCTGCGGAGACCAGTGGCACGTTAAGCTTGATCCGCCGCGTAAGAGGTGTGCTCAAATCCGCATCCCGAGGGAGCACGTGCGATTCAGCGGGCAGGAGTAGGACGTCGTCGAAGGTCAGGGCTTCCTGGGCGATTCGCATGGTGTACAGACCTCGGGCGGTGACGCTGCATCGATATGGAAAAGAGCCGTTTATTTTACGGTGCAGCGGGCGCTTTGCTCAATAAACTTCCCCTCTATCGAGCCGCCGTGTAGCGTAGGCTCGACCACCCTGGAGCGAGCCGATCTCCGCCATGGAGCGCCCCAGCCCCGACGAGCCCAGCGTCTACACCCCCTCCCAGCTCAACCAGGAGGTGCGGGGCATGCTGGAGACAGTGCTGCCCTCGATCTGGGTCGAGGGGGAGATTTCCAACCTCGCCCGCCCCGCCTCTGGGCACATCTACTTCACCCTCAAGGACGCCGGGGCCCAGGTGCGCTGCGCCCTGTTCCGCGGCCACGCCTCGGCGCTGCGCCATCGGCCGGCGGACGGCGATCAGGTCCGGGTCCGCGCCCGGGCCAGCATCTACCCGGCGCGCGGGGCGTTCCAGCTCATTGTCGAGCACCTGGAGGAGGCCGGCGAGGGGGCCCTGCAGCGCGCCTTCGAGGCGCTCAAGCAACGCCTCGCCACCGAGGGGCTGTTCGACGCTGCGCTCAAGCGGGAGCTGCCCGACGTACCGCAACGCCTAGGGGTGATCACCTCGCCGACCGGCGCGGCCCTGCGCGACGTCCTCCGGGTCCTGGGGCAGCGCCTCCCGACCCTGCCGGTGCTGGTCTACCCGGCCCCGGTCCAGGGCGAGGCGGCTGCCCAGGCCATCGCCGAGGCCATCGCCCTGGCCGGCCGGCGCGCCGAGGTGGACACCCTGCTGCTCACCCGGGGCGGCGGCTCCCTCGAGGATCTCTGGCCCTTCAACGAGGAGATCGTGGCCCGAGCCATCCGGGCCTGCCCCATCCCGGTCGTCAGCGCCGTAGGCCACGAGGTGGACGTCACCATCGCTGACCTGGCCGCCGACCTGCGCGCCCCGACCCCGTCGGCGGCAGCCGAGGCCGTCACCCCGGATCGGCAGGCGTGGCTGGCGCAGCTCGAGACCCGACACCGACGCCTGAACGCGGCGATGCAGCGCCGTCTGCGCCGCGATGGCGAGCGCCTGGCGGGGCTGCACAGGCGGCTCAACACGCAGCACCCGGGGCGCCGGCTCCGCGACCGCGCCCAGCGGCTCGACGAGCTGGAGACCCGCCTCCACCGCTCCGGACGCCAGGCCGTAGAGAGGCGCCGGCAGCGCCTGGCGGCAGCGCGGCAGCGGCTCCAGGGCCAAGATCCGCGGCGGCGCACGGCCGCCCAGCGGCAGCAGGCGGCAGAGCTGGCGCAGCGCCTGCGGCACCTGGCGCGCACCCGCGTGGCGCGCGCCGGCGAGCGCCTGGGCAATGCCTCCCGCGCGCTGCACACCGTCAGCCCCCTCGCCACGCTGGAGCGCGGCTACGCCGTGGCCCAGCGTGGCGACGACGGCACAATCCTGCGCCGAGCGGATACCGTCACCGCGGGAGACCCGGTACGCGTACGCCTGGCCCACGGACAGCTAGACTGCCGTGTAGAGACAGCCCACCCCCCCGACGATGAGGCCAACGATGCGCCCTGATCGCGCTCGCCGCACCCGCCCGGCGTGGGCCGCCGCCGGCCTCCTGCTGGCCGGCCCGCTCCAGGCGGAGCTGCCGCCGGACCGACCGATCCCCGGCGGCGTCGCCCGCATCGATCTGGCCACCGAGGAGCGGCCCGAGCAGGTCCGCTACGCAGACGACGAGGTGCTGCTCCACCGCGATGGGGCGCACTGGCAGGCAGTGGTCGGCATCGACCTGGACGCCGAGCCGGGGCAGCACGGCCTCACGGTGGACGGCAAGCGCCACACCTTCACGGTGGCGCCCTTCGAGTACGAGACTCAGCGCCTGACCATCGACGAGGAGGCGATGGTATCACCGTCCGGCGAGACCCTGGCGCGCATCCGCGCCGAGCAGCGCGAGATCCGCGCCGCCTACCGCAGCCAGGCGGTAGAAGCCGAGCCGCGGCTGGATCTCCACCCGCCGGTGGACGACGCCCCGGTCTCGGGGCCCTTCGGGGTGAAGCGCTACATCAACAGCGAGCCGCGCAGCCCGCACAGCGGCCTGGACCTGGCCGCCCCCACCGGGACCCCCGTCGAGGCCGCCGCGGCCGGCGAGGTCGTGGAGACCGGCGACTACTACTTCAACGGCAAGACCGCGCTCATCGACCACGGCTCCGGGCTCATCACCATGTACTGCCACATGGATGAGATCACCGTGGCGCGCGGCGACCGGGTGGCGCGTGGCGAGGCCATCGGCACCGTCGGCGCCACCGGCCGGGCCACCGGCGCCCACCTGCACCTGAGCGTCATCCTCAACGGCAACCCCGTGGATCCCGAGCTCTTCTTGTAGCAAGACCGAGCGCAATCACGCATAAAGGAGGCAATATGTCCCAGCGCCGCGTCGTCATCTGCGCACCCACCCGCACCGCCATCGGGACCTTCAGCGGCTCCCTCAAGAACGTCCCTGCCCCCGATCTCGGAGCGACCACCGTCAGCGCCACCCTGGAGCGCTCCGGACTCGATCCGGCGAGCGTCGATACCGTGGTGCTCGGTAATGTCGTCCAGGCTGGCTGCAAGATGAACCCGGCCCGGCAGGCTTCGATCAACGGCGGCATCCCCGCCGAGGTCCCGGCCATGACGGTCAACCGGGTCTGCGGCTCGGGGGCGCAGGCCGTTGCCAACGCCTTCCAGGAGATCGCCCTCGGCTTTGCCGATACGGCAGTCGCCGGCGGCATGGAGAACATGGACCGGGCCCCCTATCTGCTGATGCAGGGCCGCAACGGCTACCGGCTCGGCCACGGCCAGGTGCTCGACGCCGTGCTCACCGACGGGCTCAGCGACGCCTTCTCCGATCAGCACTCGGGCTGGCACACCGAGGACCTGGTGGAGCAGTACCAACTCAGCCGCGAGGAGCAGGACGAGTGGGCGCTGCGCTCCCAGCACCGGTTCAGCAGCGCCCAGGCGGAGGGCCGCTTCGAGCAGGAGATCACGCCGGTGGAGGTCCCCGACCGCAAGGGCACCAAGCGCTTCGACACCGATGAGCACAACCGCGGCGACACCACCTGGGAGGGGCTGCAGAAGCTGCGTCCCGCATTCCGCAAGGAGGGCACCATCACCGCCGGCAACGCCCCGGGCGTCAACACCGGCGCCGCCTCGATGGTGGTCGCCGAGGAGGAGGCTGCCCGCCGGCACGGGCTGACCCCGGCCGTGCGCCTGGTCGCCTACGGCGTCGGCGGCGTGGAGCCCGGGATGTTCGGCCTCGGTCCGCTACCGGCCGTGCGGCAGTGCCTGCAGCGGGCCGGCTGGTCCACGGACGACGTGCAGCGCTGGGAGATCAATGAGGCCTTCGCCGCCATCGCCATCGCCGTGGCCCGGGATCTGGACCTCGACCCGGAGCGCGTCAACGTCGAGGGCGGCGCCATCGCCCACGGCCACCCCATCGGCGCGACCGGCGCAGTGCTCACCACCCGGCTGATCCACTCGATGCACCGCGACGGCATCGACCGGGGCGTGGCGACGATGTGCATTGGCGGTGGGCAGGGCATCGCGCTGGCGCTCGAGCGGCTGTGAACCGCCCGACGGCACCGGATCTTCGCGGACGGCAAGCCTAAAAAAAGGGCGGCCTAAGGGGCCGCCCTCTCGCTATGTAAGGACTGGGGGCAGCCGGTTACTGCCCCGAGCCCGAGCTACCGCTACCGCCCTGGGGCATCTGGCCTCGGCCGCCGCCCATATTCTGCCGCATCTCGGAGCGCAGATCCTTCATCTCCTGCATCAGCTCCTCGGAGCGGGGATTCTGCTCCTGCATGGTATCGACCAGATCCTGCTGCAGCTGCCGGCGATCCTCCCGCCACGCCTGGGCGAACTCCTCGTCCTGCATGGCCTCCCGCTGGGCCTTTTGGAGCTCCCTCTGGATCTGCTGATCCTGCTCCATGCGCTCCCGCATCTCCTCCTGGGACATGTCGCCGGACTGCATCTCCTCCATGGTCTGCTCAAGACGCTCGATATCCTCGCGGACGTCTTGGTAGCCCATGTCCTCCATCTTGTCCAGCAGCCGCTGGTCCAGCTCTTCGGCCCGCTCCTGCAGCTCAGGATTGGACTCCAGCGTCTTCTGCTGGATCTGGCCCAGCTCGCGCTGGATCTCCTGCATACGCTGCTGGCTCTCGGACATCTGCGGCATGGCCTGCCCCGACCTGCCTTGCCCCTGGCCGCCGCCCTGCTGGCCGCTCTGGGCGTGGGCAGCACCAGCCGCGAACGCAAGGGCAAGGGCAGAAGCAACAATCGTGCGGAACATAATGGCTCTCCTTCGATATAAGTCCACAAATCGTAACCGTTAGGCCGGTTATAGTAGAAGACAGCGGCAGCTTCCGATGGTTCCTGGCACCCCCTCTCAGGGGCCTAGCGCCACACCGCCGATCGCGTATGGCGTATACGGGGCACTGCAGATCGATCTGATCAGCCTATACCGCTTTCTCCATCAGGCTTCTTGATTGCAAGAGCAGCGCCAGCGGAGACATCATGAATTTTACTAATTCTTATTCTTTTAACGGAGGGAGCACCTGATGGCACACCGCATGGAAGGCAAAACAGTCCCGAGCGTTACCTTTCGCACCCGCGCGAACGGCCAATGGCAGGACGTCACCACGGACGAGCTGTTCAACGGCAAGACGGCGGTCGTCTTCGCCCTGCCCGGGGCCTTTACGCCCACCTGCTCCGCGACGCACCTGCCGCGCTACAACGAGCTAGCGCCGGTGCTCCGGGATAACGGGGTCGATGACATCGTCTGCCTGTCGGTGAACGATGCCTTCGTCATGGAGCAGTGGCGGCACGACCAGCACGCCGAGGATGTCACCTTCATCCCCGACGGCAACGGCGAGTTCACCGAGGCGATGGGGATGCTGGTGAACAAGCACGAGCTGGGCTTCGGCAAGCGCTCCTGGCGCTACGCCATGCTGGTCCGCGACGGGGTCATCGAGAAGCTGTTCGCTGAGCCGGAGAGGCCTGGCGATCCCTTCGAGGTCTCGGACGCCGATACCATGCTCCGCTATATCAATCCGGAGGCGCCGCATCCCTCCTTCGTGACCCTGTTCAGCAAGCCAGGCTGCCCGTACTGCGCCCAGGCCAAGGAGCTCCTTGAGGCGCACGGCTACGACTACGAGGAGATCTGCCTCGGCGAGGGGGTGACTACCCGCTCCGTACGCGCTACCACCGGCTCCGGCACGGTACCGCAGGTGCTCATGGACGGCCGGCTAATTGGCGGTGCCAGCGAGCTGGAGCAGCACCTCGGGCAGGCGTGTGCGGCGGCCTGATCCCCGGCCCCGGAAGCGGGGCTGAGCATCCGGACCTGCCCCGGGGCCAGGCAGCGCCCCGGGGCTCCTGGGCAACGGGCCCGCTCAGAAGCGCAGGAAGGCACCCGCATACGGGCCGCTGAAGGAGACATCCACGGTCACGTCGTCGAAGTCGTCGAGATCCACCGACATATCGCGGTAACCGACCATGGCCCCGGCGTACCCCCACTTGTACGCCAGGTGGGCCTGCGTATCGGAAATGGTGTGATCGCCGACCCCGAGGTACTTCACGGAGGCCTCGAGCTCGAGATGGGTGGCCGGGATATCGAGGCCGAGCCGGCCGTAGGCCATGGGCAGCGGCCCGGAGAACGATACCGCCTCCTCTTGCCCGCCGCCCTCGACGCGGATGCGTCCGTCGATGACCTTCCCCGTCAAGCCGAGATCGAGATCCACGTAGGGCAGCGGCAACGGCCGCCAGAAGAGGGTGACGTCGGTCTGGTCGAGCTCCACGACACTGTCGACGTCGACGTTCCCGGAAATAGCCCCGTAGGAGGTCTCGATCGTGCCGCTGCCGGTCTCCTTCAGGCCCGTGTGCTCGACCCGGATCTTGGGCACGATCGGCACGGCGTGGTCCCACTCGAGCCACAGGTGGGCATCCGAGTCGTCATCGAGACCGAGGTCATCATCGACGTCGAAGGTATGGCCATCGAACGTCTGCGTACCGCTGGGCTCATGGGCCCAGATGTTGGCACCGCCGGAGAGGCCGAGGGTACCGGAGGCGTGGGCTGCCCCTGCTCCCAGGGCCAGGGTGGCCGCTGTAGCGCTGATCAGGCTCTGCCGCATGGAGGACTCCTGCTCGGTTGGAAGGTGGTCGTCGTGGCGTGGTGGCCGCTCCCTGCCGCGCCCCGATGCGGCGTCACGCCAGAGATCGCTCAGGCCACCGGCGCCTCGGGCGAGACGGCCGGGTACTCGTTCATCACGCGCCCCGTCTCCGGGGCCACCTCGTAGAGCTTGACGTCGTAGCCCCACAGGTCCGCCAGGTTGCGCAGCACGGCCAGGGCGTCGCCCTTCTCCAGGGTGATGCCGTCGACCACCCGGTGCTCCAGGACCAGCGTACGGTCGCCGTCCAGATCCACATCGACCACCTGGATGTCCGGCTCCTGGCGGGCGATGTCGTGGCGCCTCGCCAGCGAGCGGCGCACCTCCCGGTAGCCGGGGTCATCGTGGATGGCGTCGACGACCAGCTCCGGTGCCTGGGCATCATCGTGGACCCGGAAGAGTCGGAAATCCCGGATGACCTTGGGGCTGAGGAACTGCAGGATGAAGCTCTCGTCCCGGTACTCCCGCCAGGCCTCCTGCCAGACGCCGACCCAGTCGCCGCAACCGGCGATATCCGGGAACCAGCGCCGGTCCTCCTCGGTGGGCGCCGTCGCCATGCGCTGGATATCCTGGAGGATAGCAAACCCGAGGGCGTAGGGGTTGATCCCGGAGAAGCGCGGGTCATCGAACGCCGGCTGGAAGATGACGCTGGTATGGTTATGCAGAAACTCCAGGAACGCCCCCTCCGTGAGCTGCCCCGTCTCGTGGAGCCGGCTCATGATGTAGTAGTGCACGGCCGTCGCGCAGCCCTCGTTCATGACCTTGGTCTGCTTCTGCGGGTAGAAGTACTGCGCCACATTGCGGACGATGCGTAGCACCTCCCGCTGCCAGTGCTCCAGGCGCGGGGCACGCTTCTCCAGGAAGTAGAGCAGGTTCTCCTCAGGCAGCCCGAGACGCTGCATGCGCCGCTCCACGGGGTTCCCCTCGGCCGCCGCCTCTGCCTCGCCGGGCACGGTACGCCACAGATCGTTGTAGGTCTGCTCCTCGTAGCGGATGCGCTCGATCTCGCGATCCCGCTCCTCGCGCAGGCTGCGGGTTTGCGGCTTGGGATAGCGGTGCACCCCCTGGCTCATCAGCGCGTGGGCGGCGTCGAGGACCCGCTCCACGGCCTGGACGCCGTAGCGCTCCTCGCACTCGGCGATATAGCCCTTGGCGAAGTCCAGGTAGTCGAGGATGCCGTCGGCGTCGGTCCACTCCCGGAAGAGCCGGTTGTTCTTGAAGAAGTGGTTGTGCCCGAAGGCGGCGTGGGCGACCACCAGGGTCTGCATGGTGAGCGTGTTCTCCTCCATGATGTAGGAGATACACGGCCTGGAGTTGATCACGATCTCGTAGGCGAGCCCGGTGTAGCCCTTGCGGTAGAGCATCTCATCGCGGGCGAACTGCTTACCGAAGGACCAGTGCCGATAGAACAGCGGCATGCCCATGGAGGCGTACGCATCGAGCATCTGCTCCGAGTCGATCACCTCGATCTGATTGGGATAGGGGTCGAGGCCGAGCTCCTCCTTGGCGATGCGCTCGATGGCGTCGTAGACCCGCATGATATCCCGGTAGTCCCAGTCGGAGCCGGTAAACAGGGGCTGCTGCTGGACAGCGGCATTCGGTGCCATGGCGTCACCTCATCCCTTCAATTCCGCCGGCGTGAACAGATCCCGGAACACCGGGAAGATATCCGCCCGCGTCTGGACCCGGCGCATGGCCAGGTGGGAGTCGCCCTCGGCGAGGCGCTCGTAGGCGCGCCACAGGTCCGAGGGCACATGGGCCATCTGCCCGCCGCCGACCTCGATATAGGCGAAGTACTGCACCAGCGGCAGGATACTGTCGGCCATCAGCTTGCTCGTCGCAGGGTTGTCCGCCGGGGTGTTGTCCCCGTCGGAGGCCTGCGCCCCGTAGATGTTCCAGTCGGCGGTGGGGTAACGGGCATCGATGATCTCGCGCATCATCGTCAGCGCCGGGGAGACCAGCGTGCCGCCGGTCTCGCGGGAGTAGAAGAAGGTGTCCTCGTCCACCTCCTGGGCGATGTGGGTGTGGCGGATGAAGACGAGCTCCACGTGCCGGTAGCGCCGCTCCAGGAAGAGGTAGAGGAGCATGAAGAAGCGCTTGGCCAGATCCTTCATCTCCTCGGTCATGGAGCCGGAGACGTCCATGAGGCAGAACATCACCGCCTGGGAGACCGGCCGCCGGACCGGGTCGAAGCGGTTGTAGCGGATATCCACCGGGTCGATATACGGGATCGCCCGGGTACGCTCCTGCTTGCTCCGGCGAAGCTCGATGAGCTCGCGCAGGCGCTCCGGATCGGTGCCGGTGCGCTCCAGACGGTCGATCTCCTCGTCCAGCTCCCGGATATCCTCGCCCCGCGGCCGGCGCAGGGCGATGCGCCGGGAGAGCGAGTTGCGCATGGTGCGCTCGACGTTGAGGTTCGACGGCGAGCCCTGGACCGAGTAGCCGGCCCGCTGCTGGGTATACTGCTCGGACCTGCGCACCTGGCGCTTGACCAGGTCCGGCAGCTCCAGCCCCTCGAAGAAGAGGTCGAGGAACTCATCGCGGCTGACGGCGAAGGTGAACTCATCCTCCCCCTCGCCGTCGGGGCTGCCCTGGCTGCTGCCGCCCCCGCCACCCCCCTCCGGCCGCGGGATGGTGTCCCCGACGACGTACTCCTTGTTGCCGGGGACCACGTGCTCACGCACGCCACGGTCCGGGGCCTTGCGGAAACTCGGCTCGTGGAGCCCGTCGGCGGGGATGGTGATCTGCTCCCCGCCGGCGACGTCCGTTACCTTGCGCTTGCCCGAGGCCTCGTTGACTGCGTCGAGCACCTGCCGCTTGGCCCGCCGGAGGAAGCGCTGGCGGTTGGCCAGGCTCTTGCCCTTCGGGTTGCGGCGCCGGTCGATGATATTGGCCAAGAGCACTCCTCCCCTGCCGGCTCAGCCGGCCTGCTTGACGCGCATGTACCACTCCACCAGGCGGCGCACCTGCCGCTCGGTGTAGCCCCGCTCCACCATCCGGCGGACGAACTCCGTGTGCTTGCGCTCGGTCTCCGAGTCGCCCTTGGTGGTGAAGCTGATCACCGGCAGCAGGTCCTCCACCTGGCTGAACATCCGCTTCTCGATGACCTCGCGGATCTTCTCGTAGGCGGTCCAGCGGGGCATGACGCCGTCCTGCTGCGCCTTGGCGCGGAGGGCGAACTTGACCACCTCGTTACGGAAGTCCTTGGGGTTGGCGATCCCCGCCGGCTTCTCGATCTTGGTCAGCTCCTGGTTGAGGGCCTGACGGTCCATGAGCTGCCCGGTGTCCGGATCCTTGAAGTCCTGGTCCTCGATCCAGGCATCGGCATAGGCCACATAGCGCTCGAACAGGTTCTGCCCGAAATCGTCGTAGGACTCCAGATAGGCCTTCTGGATCTCGTTGCCGATGAACTCCGCGTACCGCGGCGCGAGCTCGGTCTTGATGAGCTCCAGGTACTTGCGCTCGGTCTCCTCCGTGAACTGCTCGCGCTTGATGTTCTGCTCGAGCAGATAGAGCAGGTGGACCGGATCGGCGGCGACCTCCTCGGTCTCGTAGTTGAAGGTCTGCGACAGGACCTTGAAGGCGAAGCGCGTGGAGACGCCGTCCATGCCCTCGTCGACGCCGGCCTGGTCGACGTACTCCTGCATCGACTTGGCCTTGGGGTCGGTCTCCTTGAGGCTGTCGCCGTCGTAGACGCGCATCTTGGAGAAGAGGCTGGAATTCTCGTGCTCCTTCAGCCGGGTGAGCACCGAGAAGCGGGCCATCATCTCCAGCGTCCCCGGGGCGCACGAGGCCTCGGCCAGCTCGCTCTCGCGGATGAGCTTGTCGTAGATCCGCTGCTCCTCGGTCACGCGCAGGCAGTACGGCACCTTGATCACCGAGATGCGGTCGAGGAACGCCTCGTTGTTCTTGTTGTTGCGGAAGCTCTGCCACTCCGACTCGTTGGAGTGGGCCATCACCAGCCCGCTGAAGGGGATGGCGCCGATATTCTCCGAGCCGACGTAGTTGCCCTCCTGCGTGGCGGTGAGCAGGGGGTGGAGCATCTTGATCGGCGCCTTGAACATCTCGACGAACTCGAGGATGCCCTGGTTGGCGCGGTTCAGGCCGCCGGAGTAGCTGTAGGCGTCGGTATCGTTCTGGCTGTAGAGCTCCAGCTTGCGGATATCCACCTTGCCCACCAGCGAGGAGATATCCTGGTTGTTCTCGTCGCCGGGCTCCGTCTTGGCGATCGCGACCTGGCGCAGCTTGGAGGGGTAGAGCCTCGCGACCTGGAAGCGCGACAGGTCGCCGCCGAACTCATCGAGGCGCTTGACCGCCCACGGCGAGAGCATCCCGCTGAGCTTGCGCCGCGGGATCCCGAAGCGCTCCTCCAGGTCGGGGCCGTGCTCTTCCGGATCGAAAAGCCCCAGCGGGCTCTCGAAGATGGGGCTCATCTCCTCGCCGGCCTTGAGGACGTAGACGGGGTAGTACTCCATGAGCTGCTTGAGCCGCTCGGCCAGCGAGGACTTGCCGCCGCCGACGGGGCCGAGCAGGTAGAGGATCTGCTTGCGCTCCTCGAGCCCCTGGGCGGCGTAGTTGAGGAAGCCCACCAGCCGCTCGATGGTCTCCTCCATGCCGTAGAAGTCCTCGAAGGCCGGGTAGAGCTTGATGGTGCGATTGAGGAAGATCCTCCCGAGCCGCTCGTCCTTCGAGGTGTCGTAGACCTTCGGCTCGCCGATCGCTGCCACCAGCCGCTCCGCCGGCGAGGCGTAGGCCATGGGGTCATCGCGGCAGAGCTCCAGGTACTCCGCCAGCGAGAAGGTCTGCTCCTGGCGGCGCTCGTAGCTGCGGGCGTAGCGTGCGATCAGGTCTTCGGCGGTATCCATAGACTGCACCCCCTCAACGGCGTCTCGAGCGTGGAGCTGCGGGCGGGCCACCGGCTCCTATTGATTAGACGCAAAAAGGTGGACCGAGGTTCCGGCTCGGGGCGCTCGAACGGGGCGCTCGCAAGGGGCCGGCGGCAAGGCTCGCTCGGGGTACCGAGCCGTGCCGGAGCGCGGCCGGAGTCAGGCCAGCCCGCGCTCCGCCAGCCACCCGGGATTGTAGAGCCTGGCGTAATAGCGTCCCCCGCCGTCGCACAGGACGGTCACCACCGTATGCCCCGGGCCGAGCGCTCGGGCCGCCCGAAGCGCTCCGCACACATTGACCCCCGAGGAGCTGCCCAAGAACAGCCCCTCTTCGCGTAGCAGCCGGTAGACCATCGGTACCGATTCGGTGTCAGGTATGCAGAACGCATCATCGATGTCCGTATCCTGAAGATTAGCTGTTATACGGCTGCTGCCAATCCCTTCCGTGATGGAGCTGCCTGCCGTAGCCGCCGGCTCGCCCTGGCGCACGTAGTGGTAGAGCGCGCTGCCGGACGGGTCGGCGAGGTAGGTGCGGACGGCTGCCGAGCGCTCCTTGAGCGCGCGCGAGACGCCGGCGAGGGTGCCGCCGGTGCCGGTGGCGGCGACGAAGGCATCCACCTGGCCGCCGGTCTGCCTCCAGATCTCGGCACCGGTGGTCGCGTAGTGGCCGTGCCGGTTGGCGGTGTTGTCGAACTGGTTGGCCCAGATGGCGTTATCCATCTCGTCGGCCATACGGCCCGCCACCCGCTGGTAGTTGCCCGGGTCGCGGTAGGGGGCGGCGGGGACGGTGTGCACCTCCGCGCCGAGGGTGCGCAGCAGGTCGATCTTCTCCCCGCTCTGGGTCTCCGGGATGACGATCACGCAGCGGTAGCCACGGGCATTGCAGATGTGGGCCAGGCCGATGCCGGTGTTACCGGCGGTGCCCTCCACCACCGTGCCGCCGGGCCGCAGCGCGCCGCTGCGCTCGGCCGCCTGGATGATGGCCAGGGCGGCCCGATCCTTCACCGAGCCGCCCGGGTTCATGAACTCGGCCTTGCCGAGGATCTCGCAGCCGCTCTCCTCGCTCAGCCGCGGCAGGCGGATCAGCGGCGTCTGCCCGATCGCGCCGGTGAAGGCGTCACAGATCGACATCCCGGGCCCCCGCTTGCTGGGACAGCCCCCCGTAGGAGGGTAGTGGTTCCAGCATAGCGCGGGAGGCGGGTGAGCGGAACACGTCCGCGGGTGCGGCGGGCGCCCCCGGGGCGACGCCCGCCGGGGGCGGGGCTAGGGCCGCTCGCTCGGCGGCACCACGGCCTCGAAATCCTCCTGATCGGCGTTCTCCTTCTCCGGCGGCAGCAGATCCTGCTTGCTCACGCCCATGGCCAGCGACGAGGCGCCGGCCACGAAGATCGAGGAGTAGGTGCCGACAAGGACGCCGACGAGCAGCGCCATGGCGAAGCTGTAGAGCGCCTCCCCGCCGAGGAGCAGGAGCGAGACCACCACCAGCAGGGTCGTGAAGGAGGTGATCAGCGTCCGCGAGAGGGTCTGGTTGATGGCCAGGTTCATGACGTACTCGGTACTGCCCTTGCGCACCTTGAGGAAGTTCTCCCGGATGCGGTCCGAGACCACGATCGTATCGTTGAGCGAGTAGCCAATGGTGGCCAGCAGCGCCGCGAGCACCGTCAGGTCGAAGGTCAGGCGCGTGAGCGAGAAGAACCCGAGGATCAGGACGATATCGTGGAGCAGGGCCGCCACGGCCCCGAGCGCGAAGCGGTACTCGAAGCGTACGGCGACATAGACCAGGACGCCGCCCAGGGCGTAGAGCAGCGCCAGGAGCCCCTGCTGGGTGAGCTCGCGGCCGATCTCCGGGCCGACGAACTCCACACGGCGCAGCTCCACGCCGCCTTGGGCCTCGCGCAGCTGCGACAGCACCTGCTGGGAGACAGCGGACTGCTCCACCCCTTCCAGGGGCGGGACGCGGATCATGACCTCCTGCGGCGAGCCGAAGTAGAGCACCTGGGCGTCGGCGTAGGGGGTTCCCTGCAGCGCCGCCTCCACCTCGGGGATGTCGACGGGCTCCTCGTAGCCGACCTCCACCAGCGTGCCGCCGGTGAAGTCGATGCCGAGGCTCAGCCCCTGCCAGAGCAGCGAGCCGATGGCGACCAGCAGCAGCACGCCCGAGAGGATGAAGCCGGCACGGCGGCGGCCGAGGAAGTCGAGCTTGGGGTCTCGCTTGAAGATCTCCATGGCTAGATCTTGAGCTCCGGGACCTTGCGGCCCCCGTAGATGAGGTTGATGGCGGCACGCGTCCCCATGATGGCGGTGAACATCGACGTGGCCAGGCCGATGGCCAGCGTCACGGCGAAGCCCTGCACCGGGCCGTTGCCGAAGAGGAAGAGCACGACAGCGGCGATCAGCGTGGTGACATTGGCGTCCGCGATGGTCGACAGGGCCTTGCCGTAGCCGGCGTCGATCGCCGTCTGCACCGGCGCGCCGCCGCGCAGCTCCTCCCGGATGCGCTGGAAGATGAGGACGTTGGCGTCCACGGCCATGCCCACGGTGAGGACGATGCCGGCGATCCCGGGCAGGGTCAGCGTCGCCTGGAGCATCGATAGCACCGCGACGATGATCACCAGGTTCGCCAGCAGCGCCAGGTTCGAGACCATGCCGAAGGTGCGGTAGTAGAGCGCCATGAAGGCGATCACCAGCAGGAAGCCGACCACCACCGCCAGGAAGCCGCTCTTGACGTTATCCGCCCCGAGGCTCGGGCCGATGGTGCGCTCCTCGACGATATCCATGGGCGCCGCCAGGGCGCCGGCACGTAGCAGCAGGGCCAGATCGGTGGCCTCCTGGCTCGACTCCAGGCCGGTAATCCGGAAGCGGCTAGCCAGCGGCTCGCGGATGCGGGCCACCGAGATCACCTCCTGGACCTCGCGGCTGACCCGCTTCGGCTCCCCGTCGACCATCTCCGTCTCGGAGACCCGCTCGCTGAACAGCACCGCCATATGATCGCCGACCCGGTCCCGGGTCGCGCGGTTCATGATGCGGCCGCCGTTGCCGGACAGGCTGATGCTCACCTCGGGGGCGCCGCTCTGCTGGCCGAAGCTCGCCGAGGCGTCGATGATGCGCTCACCGGTGAGGATCTGCTCCCGCTCCAGCGCCACGTAGCCGCCGCTGCGCTGCGGGTAGACCTCGGTCCCCTCAGGCGGATCCTCCGGATCCCCGTTGAACGGGAAGTGGCCCGGGTCCACGAAGCGGAACTCCAGGGTCGCCGTGGCGCCGAGGATATCCTTGGCCTGGGCCGGATCCTGGATACCGGGTAGCTGCACCACGATGCGGTCCGCCCCCTGGCGCTGGACCACGGGCTCGGCGACGCCGAGCTCGTTGACCCGGTTGCGCACGGTGGTGAGATTCTGCTGGACCGCCTTATCCTGGAGCTCGTCGCGCTCCTCCTCCGACAGGGCGATGCTCAGTCGGTAGGCGCCGTCGGCCTCCGAGGCCTCGTAGGCCAGGCCGTCCATATTCTGCCCCACCACCTGGCGCGCCTGCTCGCGCCGCTGCGCGTCCGGGAACGACAGGCGCAGCCGGTGCCCGTCGGTGAGCGCCAGATCCGAGTAGCGGATCCGCTCCTCCCGCAGCAGGGTGCGGATGTCCTGCTGGTGGGCCTCCATGGTCTCCTGGATCACGGCCTCGACGTCCACATCCAGCAGGAAGTGGACGCCGCCGCGCAGATCCAGGCCGAGGACCATCGGCTTGGCGCCGAGGGCGCGCAGCCAGCCCGGCGTGGAGGGCACCAGGGTCATGGCCACGTTGTAGGCCGAGTCCAGCCGGGCCGAGGCCAGGTCCGTGGCGCGCATCTGCGCCTCCGTGCCGCCGTAGCGCAGGACCCACTGCCCGTCCCGGACCTCCGTCGACTCGGGCCGATACCCCTCCTCTTCCAGGAAGCCGAGGAGCTCGTCCTGCGTCTCCTCACCGGGCACCGCCTGCTCCTCCGTGGTAATGACCACGGAAGGATCCTTGCCGAAGAGATTGGGCAGGGCGTACAGGCCGCTGACGAGCAGGACAGCGGCTATCAGTAGATACTTCCAGAGCGGATAGCGGTTCAAGGACTACTTGCCCCTCTTCTCCTGTTCCTTGAGGGTACCCTTGGGCATGACGTTGGAGACGGCGTTCTTCTGGATCTGGAGCTGGACCTCATTGGCGACCTCGAGGGTCGCGAAGGTCTCGCCCACCTCGGTAATCCGGCCCAGGGTGCCGCCGCTGGTCACGACCTCATCGCCCTTGGACAGCTCGTCGATCATCTGCCGATGCTCCTTGGCCCGCTTGTTTTGCGGCCGGATCAGCAGGAAGTAGAACAAGGCGATCATGCCTACCAGCAGCAGGACGCTGAACCAGACGTTGGGCTCCTGGGGCGCTTGCTGCTGCGCGTGGGCGGCAGAGATCAGGAAGTCCATAGCGCTCTCCGTATTCAGTCAGTGGATTCGGGCTGCGAGGCCGTCTGCCCGCCGCGTGCCTCGTCGAGCGTGCCCTTGGGCATGACGTTGCTGATCATGTCGCGCTGGACATGCCACTCGACCCCGGGGGCCATCTCGACGCGCACGAACTGCTCGCCGAGGCGGGTGATGCGGCCGAGCTCGCCGCCGCTGACCACCACCTCGTCGCCCTCGCCGAGGTTGTCGACCATCTGCTGGTGCTGCTTCATGCGCTGGCGCTGGGGCCGCAGCAGCAGGAAGTAGAAGACCGCCACGAGCAGGGCCGTAAAGATGAAGAAGAACAGCATATCGCCGCTCTGGCCGCCCTGCTGCTGGGCGTGGGCCGGCGATATGAGCAGATCCATCAGCATGCGCATTCCCCCCTGTGGTCTGTCGGTTAGCGCATCGCCGCCGCCGTCCGGCGGCCCGGGCGCGTGCATTATGTCATACCCCCGGCGGGGTTTGTCCGCGGCGCGCGTAGAAATCCGCCACGAAGGCCGCTAGCGTGCCGTCGCGGATCGCCGCACGCAGCCCGGCCATCAGGCGCTGGTAGTAGCGCAGGTTGTGCAGCGTCGCCAGCCGCGCACCGAGCATCTCGCCGCAGCGATCGAGGTGCTTGAGGTAGGCACGCGAGTGGTTCCGGCACGTATAGCAGTCGCACTCCGGATCGACCGGCGCCGTGTCGGTCCAGTAGCGGCGGTTGCGCAGCCGCACCAGGCCCTGCGAGGTGTAGAGGAAGCCGTTACGGGCGTTGCGCGTGGGGATCACGCAGTCGAACAGGTCCACGCCGCGGCGCACGCACTCCACCAGGTCCTCCGGCTTGCCCACGCCCATCAGGTAGCGGGGCCGATCGGCCGGCAGGCGCGGCTCCAGGTCCTCGAGCACGGCGTCCCGCGCCTCGCGCGGCTCGCCCACCGAGAGCCCGCCGATGGCGTAGCCGTCGAAGCCGATCTGCTGCAGCCCCGCTAGCGAGGCGCGGCGCAGATCGTGGTGGACCCCGCCCTGCACGATCCCGAACAGCGCCGCCGGGCTGTCGCCGTGGGCGCGCCGGCTGCGCTCCGCCCAGCGCAGGGAGAGCTCCATGGAGCGCTGCACCTCGGCCCGCTCGGCCGGATACGGCGGGCACTCATCGAAGATCATGGCGATGTCCGAGCCGAGCGCCCGCTGCACCGCCATGGACTCCTCCGGGCCCATGAAGACTCGCGCGCCGTCCACCGGCGAGCGGAAGTGCACCCCGGCCTCGGTAACCCGCCGCAGTCCGCCCAGGCTGTAGACCTGGAAGCCGCCGGAGTCGGTAAGGATGGGCCCCGGCCAGGCCATGAAGTCGTGCAGGTCGCCGTGGCCGCTGATAATCTCCGTACCGGGGCGCAGCCACAGGTGGAAGGTATTGCCCAGGATGATCGGCGCGCCTACCTCGCGGAGCTCCTCCGGGGTCAGGCCCTTGACGGTGCCGTAGGTGCCCACCGGCATGAACGCCGGGGTCTCGATGCTCCCGCGCGGCAGCTGGAGCCGCCCCCGGCGGGCCGCGCCGTCGCTGGCGAGCCGCTCGAAGCGCAGCGCCCCCGTGTCCGTCGTCGTAGTCGCCTCCCCCACGGGCCGTCTCTCCCCGGTCATGCTGAGGGGAGCAGGATAGCGACGCCGCGGAGACGATGCATCCCGAGCCTGCACGGCCACCGGGGCAGCGCCCTAGCGGCCTGGTGCCGGCGCGAGAGCGCCCGTCTCGGTCACCCCGTCGAAGAAGTCGACCTCACCCGTCGCCAGGCTGTAGGTGGCGCCGAGCACGGCCAGGCCCGCCTCGGCCCGCAGGCGGGCGAGCGCCGGCGCGTCCTGGCGGAGCGTGCGAGCGGCCCGGCGGACATTGTCACGCTCCGCTCGCGCGAGGAGCTCCGCCTCATCCAGGCCCTGCCCGAGCAGCGGCTCCACCGCCGGGCGGACGCCGTCTACGACGGCGCGCAGCCCCTCGCTCGACGGGGGCTGCGACGCCCGCAGGGCCTGCAGCGTAGCGCCGACGGCGCCGCAGGCCGAGTGCCCGAGCACCACCACCAGCCGCACGCCGAGCTGCTCGGCGGCGAACTCGAGGCTGCCGACCTGCGACGGCGCGGCGATATTGCCGGCCACCCGGACGACGAAGAGCTCTCCCAGCCCCTGATCGAAGATCAGCTCCGGCGGCACCCGCGAGTCAGCGCAGGCGAGGACCGCGGCACAAGGGCTCTGCCCCTGCCCTAGCTCCGCGCGCCGCGCGGCGTCGACACGGCCGCTCGGGCCCGCACCCTCCCCCGTAAAGCGCCTGTTGCCCGCGCGCAGCCGGGCCAGGGCCTCCTCTGCTTCCATCGCCTTCGCGCCTCCCCCGGTCGTTGTCGTGTACTTCGCGGCCCAGCACGCCCCGCACCGCGGCCCGGGGCGCGCTAGGCGGCCGCGATGCGGCCGCTGACGATCCAGTGGCGATCGCTCGCTGCCTCCACGGCCAGCTCCTCGAGGCCCGCGGCCTCCAGCTGCGCCCCCACCTCCGCCGGCGTAAAGGCAGCGTGCAGGGAGTTGTAGAAATCTTCACGCAGCACCGGCGGCTCGTCAGCGGCGTAGGCGTCGACGATACCCTGCGCGGCCTCCGGGCTCGACGGCCGGGCGAGGTCCATGACCAGCACGGCGGCCCCGGCCCGGGCGTAGTGGCGGACGGCGGCCCAGAAGGCCATCGGCTCGTGCAGGTGGTGGAGCAGGCTGTTGCTGATCACGGCGTCGTAGCCCGCCTCCAGGAGCTGCAGCGCCTGCAGCGGGCAGCAGACCAGCTCGACCCGCTGGCGCAGGGCCGGCTCGGCGTCCCGCGCCCGGACCGCCAGATCGATCATGGCCGGCGCCCCATCCGTAGCCGTCACGGTCACCGCCGGTGAGCGCCGGGCGAGGCGCAGCGGGATGTCGGCGGGGCCGCAGCCGAGATCGAGCACCCGCCCGGCCGGCTCGCCGAAGCGCGCCACGAAAGACTCGACGAAGCGGCTGTTGGGCTCCTCGAAGTCGGCCCGGGCGTAGGCGAGCGCCTGCTCGCCGCCGTCCATCAGCTCGGGCTCGGGGCTACGCTCCATAGCGCCTCCTCCAGCATAAAGACGTGGGGATCCGTCTCTCCCATCTCGCGCAGTGATCGGGCGAGCTCCACGAGGTAGTCCCGGTTGGGCCCGCTAGGCCCCCGGCAGGTCGCGATCTGGTGGGCCATCTCCGGCACCGGGGCCGGCCCGAGGAAGGCCGGATTATCCGGCGTAGCGATATAGACCAGCGCTCGGTCGGAGCCGCCCTCAAGGAAGCTCAGCTCCGTGGTCAAGCGCAGGTACCCGTTCTGCTCGCGGACATCCAGCGGTCCCAGCGCCTGCGGCGGTATGCGGTAGGCCATCCCGGCACAGCGTGCGCCGGGATCCTCGATGAGGGTAGCCACCCGGCCCGGCGCCTCCGGGGTGCCGCGGTGGTCGTGGGATCCCCGCCAGAGGCGACGTGACCACCCCTCTATAGCCGCCGGGCGCTGCTCCAAGTAAGGGAAGCCCGCCTTGTACAGCAGGGAGCCGTAGCCGAAGAGCCAGAGGCTATCGCGATCGCTGAGGGGCCCGTGCCGGCCCGGGGCAGCAGTGGTATCGGCGCACATGCCGCTATGTTAACAGGCGGCCCGGGATCCCCATCGAGCAGGACGGGCGTACAGGCAGGGCCGGGCCCCGAGCCGCTCGGGGCCCGGCATCTCAGGTAGGAGGCCAGGCAGGCCGAGGGCGGCCGCTACGCCCGACTCACCTCGCGCTCGATGCGCTCGCCGACCTCCTGATCGATATGCCGCCAGTACTCGAAGGCGCGCTGGAGGACCGGCTCGGAGACCCCCTTGCTGAGGTGGCCGGCGACGTTGGCGACGAGCCGCTCCCGCTGGGCGTCATCCATGACCTCGCGCACCAGCGTGTGGGCCTGGCTGAAGTCGTCGTCATCCCGGCGCAGGGTATAGGCGTTGCGCACGGCGTCGCCGCTACCGCCCCAGCTCTCCGCGGGGTTCGTCTCGCCGGTAGCCTCCGGCCCGCCCTTGGTGTTCGGCGCGTAGACCGGATCAGAGACGTTCTGGACACGCATGGCGCCGTCCTTGCTGTAGCTGTGCACCGGCGCCTTGGGGCTGTTGACCGGGATCTGCTTGTAGTTGACCCCCAGCCGGGCGCGGTGGGCGTCGGCGTAGGAGAAGACCCGGGCGAGGAGCATCTTGTCCGGGCTGACACCGATGCCGGGCACCAGGTTGTTGGGCTCGAAGGCGGCCTGCTCGATCTGGGTGTGGTTATCCGTCGGATTCTGGTCCAGGGTCAGGCGGCCGACCTCGATGAGCGGATACTCCTCGTGGGGCCAGACCTTGGTCAGGTCGAAGGGATTGATGCGGTAGCGCTCCGCCTCCTTGAAGGGCATGACCTGGACGTAGAGGGTCCAGCTCGGGTGGTTGCCCTGGTCGATCGCCTGGTAGAGATCGCGCATGTGGTAGTCGCTATCCGCCCCGGCGAGGTGGTCCGCCTCCTCCTGGGTCAGGCACTGGATGCCCTGGTCGGTCTTGAAGTGGTACTTGACCCAGAACTTCTCGCCCTGGGCGTTCACCCACAGGTAGGTGTGGCTGCCGTAGCCGTTCATGTGGCGCCAGGTCCGCGGGATGCCGCGGTCGCCGAAGAGCCACGCCACCTGGTGGGCCGACTCGGGCGACTGCGTCCAGAAGTCCCACTGCATGTCGTGGTCGCGGAGATTGGTGTCCGCGCGCCGCTTCTGGGAGCGGATGAAGTGCTGGAACTTCATGGGGTCGCGGATGAAGAACACCGGGGTATTATTCCCCACCAGGTCGTAGTTGCCCTCGCTGGTGTAGAACTTGATGGAGAAGCCCCGCGGATCCCGCCAGGTATCCGGGCTGCCGCGCTCGCCGGCTACCGTCGAGAAGCGCAGGAGCACGTCCGTCTTGGCGCCCGGCTGGAACAGCGCGGCCTGGGTGTAGGCGCTGACGTCGCTAGTGACCTCAAAGCGGCCGAACGCGCCGCTGCCCTTGGCGTGGGGCTGGCGCTCCGGGATGCGCTCCCGGTTGAAGTTGGCCATCTGCTCGATGAGGTAGTGGTCGTGGAGGACGATGGGCCCGTCCGGCCCGATGGTCAGGGAGTGCTCATCACTGGGGACCGGGGCGCCCCCGTCGGTCGTTGTCGTGGGCTTGTTGTGCTCGTCACCAGCCATAGCCGGTCCTCCTTCCATTATCGGTACAACCGAGCCGGTGGCCTCGGTCACTTTGTCCCACCTATCAAGATAGGACCTCAGCCGCCTGGCTGGCTACCCATGAGCGCCGGCTAGCTGCCCCCTGGCCGGGGCGCATCTGGGCCGGGGCCTCATGGCCACCCGGATCACAGCCACGTCCGCAGCCCATCGACCATCACCGCCAGCGCCGAGAGGGCACAGAGCACCAGGAGGATCGGCCGGATGCGCCCGGCATCCACCCAGCGGTGGAGGTAGCCGGCCAGGAAGACCCCCACCAGCGCCCCGGGCATCACCGCCAGCGCCATCAGCAGCTCCGGCCACGCGAAGTGGCCGAGCAGGGTCATGCCGGCGAGCGAGACCGTCGAGCCGACCAGGAAGTAGCCGCTCAGGTTGGCGCGGATGTGCGGCCCGCGGGCGTGCTGGTAGAGCAGCGCCATCGGCGGCCCGCCCACCGAGGTGGCCGTGCCCATGAAGCCGGACATAAAGCCCGCGGCGAGGAGGCGGTTGCGGGTGGGCGCGATATCCCCGGGCAGGAGGCTGGCGACGACCCCGAGCAGGACCGCCGTACCCAGCAGCACGGAGAGGACCTCCTGCGGGGCAGTGGCCAGCAGCCAGAACGCCGCCACCATGCCCGGCATGCGGCCGATGACGGCGCTGCCCAGCTCGCCGATGGCCAGCCCGGCGCGGTTGCGCCAGACAATGATCGCGGAGATCACCATGGCCACGCACAGCACCGGCGCAGGGATGAAGGCCGGCTCGATGAGGAACAGCAGCGGCGCGGCGAAGATGGCCAGGCCGAAGCCCAGCGCCCCCTGCAGGAGGCTGCCGATGGCCACCAGCAGCGAGGCGATAGCGATCTCCACGGGCGATAGCGGCAATGCGGCCTCCGTCGACGCTTGCTCAGGGGCGCGGGAGTCTACCATCCCCACGCCGGCTGGTGCGGTTTGACGCCGCACATGGTTCCAACTGCAGATAAGAATGATTATTGTTCATGAACCATTCTCATCCGCACCCAAAGGAGCGATCGCCATGCGTAAGCAGGGAGCTGCAATCCTGCTCGCCGTCACTGCCAGCAGCGCCTCACAAGCGGAGGAGACCCTCGACACCATCGAGATCCAGGCCCGACAGGACCCCCCGGAGCAGGGGGAGCTCAAGGATGTCATTACCCAGACCGAGGTGGTGACCGAGGAGCGCATCGAGCGCAAGCAGGCGGACAACCTCTCGGAGGCGATCGCCAACGAGCCCGGCGTGGACGTCAGCAACGAGTGCTCGATGTGCGCCATCAAGCGCGTCCGGCTCAACGGCCTCAACGGCGAGCACACGACGGTGCTGGTGGACGGGGTACCCATGCACTCCACCGTGTCCAGCTACTACGGCATGGACGCCGTCACCGCAGCGGGGATCGAGCGCATCGAGATCGCCCGGGGGGCCGGCCCCTCGCTAATCGCCCCGGAGGCCATCGGCGGCACGGTCAATATCATCACCAAACAGCCCGAGCGCGACAGCCTCTCCGTCGATATCAGCGGCGGCGAGCACGGCGAGCGCCGGGCCGCGGTCGTCGGGACCGCCGTCTCCGACGGCGGCGCGAGCCGGGCCATGATCGCGGCACAGTCCAATGAGCAGGACCAGGTCGATGTCGACGGCAACGGCGTCAGCGAGAACCCGCGCCGAGAGAATCAGTCCGTCACGGCCAAGCTCGCCCACGACGTCACCGAGCAGGACACCGTGAGCCTGCGCGTGGCGCGCTTCAGCTCCACCACCGTCGGCGGCCCCACCGGCATCGACCGCCACGAGGCGGTGCGCTCGGAGGGCGACGGCTCGGGTAGCGACAGCGCGGATCTATTCGCCCGGGGCGACGTGCGCAACGCCTACACCGGCGAGCCCTGGGAGACCCTGGAGGTCATCGACACCGAGCGCGAGGAGTACACCGTGCGCTGGAAGCGCCGGCTGCCTGATACCGCCGGCGATCTCCAGATCACCGGCAGCTGGGTCGAGCACGAGCAGGACTCCTACTACGAGGGCTTCGACTACGCCAACGAGGACCGCACAGGCTTCCTGGACCTGCGCTACAGCCGCGCCCTGGGGAGGCACCACTTCGCCACCGCCGGCGTCGACTACAAGAACGAGCGCCTGCGCTCCGAGTCCGCCGCAGTGGCGGCCGACCCCGATATCGACGGCGACGACTTCGACCACCGCGACCTCGGCGTCTACCTCCAGGACATCTGGACCCCGCGGCGCGGCCTCGAGATCAAGCTCGCCGGGCGCGTGGACAATATCACCACCAACTGGACGGAGAAGAAGGCCGAGGGCGACGAGATCGACAAGACCCTCATCGCGCCCCGCGCCCACGTGCTCTGGGACCACTCGGAACACTGGTCCTCCCGCTTCGCGGCGGGCCGCGGCTACCGCACCCCGCTGACCTTCTTCGAGTCCGAGCACGGCATCCTCGAGGAGGGCTTCGACGTCGCTATCGACGAGGTGGAGACGTCGCGCTCGGGCAGCTACGCGCTGAGCTACAAGGATGAGGGCTTCGCGACCACCGGCTCGGTCGCCCATACCCGCGTCGAGGACCTGGCCTTTATCGATGACAGCGGGAAACGCCCCACGCTGCGGAACGCCGACACCACGGTGGCGGTGACCACGCTCGACCTGACCGCCGGCATCGAGCTCAACGACCACTGGCGCCTCGACGCCAGCGCCGTGCACTTCGCGTACGGCAGCGATTACCAGGACACCTTCTCCGTCGCCCCTGTGGAGGACCGCCTCCGGCTCGAGGCCCACTACGAGCGCGGCCCCTGGCAGCTCGACGGCACCGTGACCTGGGTGGGCTCCAGGGACCTGGCGGACTACGGCTACGACGACCGCTACAACGACGCCGCTCTCACCGACCCCAAGGAGACCGACGCGCCGTCGTACGCCACCATCGACCTCAAGGCGAGCCGGCAGCTCGGCGAGACCTTCACCGCCTACGTGGGCGTGGACAACCTCCTCGACTACACCCAGACCGACGACGGGGTGTCACCGCTGTTCTTCGAGGAGAGCGGCGGGGAGCCAGCCTACGACGTGGGCCATATCTACGGGCCGCTGCGGGGGCGGGTCACCTACGCCGGGCTGCAGGCGGAGTTCTGAGGCCGCTCGCCGGGGCCGCCTCCAGCGCCGCCAGGTACTCGCGCACCACCCGCGTCTGGACGCGGCCCCCGGGCCGCTCACCCCGGTGCAGTGCCGCGCCGGCCGCGGCGGAGCACGCCGGCTGCGCCTCGGCGACGAACCGCGAGGCCGTCGCCCCGCGGGGATCGAAGCGCTCGGCCCGGCCGCTGCTCAGGGCCCGCTCCAGGCGTGGATCCTGGGGGTGGATCAGGTAGAGCCGCTCCTGCGCCCGGGTGACGGCCACGTAGAAGAGGCGCCGCTCCGCCTCCAGGGCCGCGGCGCCGGCCTCGGCACCGCCATAGGGGAAGGCGCCCTCGGCCAGGCCGGGGATGATGACCACCGGCCACTCCAGCCCCTTCGCCCGGTGGATCGAGGTGACGCGCACCGCATCCTCCGGCGGCGCCTCCTGCCACTGCGCCGAGCGGGCGATCAGCGCATCGCAGCGCTCCAGGAACTCGGCCACGCCCCAGCCGCCGCCGGTGGCGAACCGGCGGAGGGCGTCCACCGTCATGATCCGGTCCGCGGCCGTCTCGGCGCTCGTCGAGCCGCTTTCCAGGGCCTCGTAGAGCGCCAGCTCCCCGACGATCTCGTCGAGGACGTGGGCCACCAGATCGTCGCCGCCGAAGCGGCTGATCGCCTCCAGGGCGGCGACCCGCCCGCGCAGGCGCTTGCCCTTCCAGGCCGGCAGGTCCCCGGCCGCCTCGGCCAGGCAGCGGCCTACCGCGAGGCGGCTCTCGGCGCACCGCCGAGCGATGTCCTGGGCCTCCTGGCGGCGCAGGCCGGCCACCGGCAGCATCAGCATCTCGGTGAGCAGGCCGGCCATACCGGTGCCGTCGGGCAGCGGCTCGGCCAGGCAGCCGGCCGCGTGGCGCAGGTAGCCGAGCAGGGCGCGGATCTCGCGGCGCTGGAACAGCCCCGCCCGCCCCTCCAGGCGCAGCGGCACCCCGGCCTCGAGCAGCTCCAGCTCCAGCGGCGCAGCCAGGCTGTACAGGCGTACCAGCGCCGCCACATCCGCCAGCCGGCCGCCTGCCTCCTGATGGGCCGTGATGATGCGCCGGTAGAGCTCCGGGTCGTGATCCGCGTAGCGGTGGACCGCGGTGGCCGGATTGTCCGGGACGGCGAGGCAGAGCTTGCCGTCGCGCTGGCGGTTGCGGACCACGGAGTGGTTGCCGAGCAGGGCCACGGCGTGGCCGAAGCGGAAGGTGTGCGGCAGCGTATAGCTCGCCGCGCCGGGGAAATCCGCGTCGAAGCGGCGGACGATGTACGCGGGCCGCGCCCCGCGCCACTGGTAGACGCACTGATCCGGATCGCCGACCGCCATCACCGCGGCACGGTTACCGGCGATGCAGCGGATGAGCTGCTGCTGCGCCTCGTTGATGTCCTGATACTCGTCGAGGATCAGGTGGTCGAAGTGGTTGCGGAAACGCCGCGCCAGGGCGCTGTCGGCGAGCAGCGCCTGCACCGGCTCGTGGACCAGGTCGCCGAACAGCCGCACGCCCTGCTCGTCGCGCAGGGCCTCGAAGTGGTGGTAGGCGTACAGGTGGCGCCGCGGCGGCCGCTCGCCGAGCAGCTCGGCGGCCTCCTCGTAGACCTGCTCGGGATCGCGGGTGTCGGCCTTGACGACGTCGACGAAGGCGCGGAAGGTCGCCACCTCGTCGTCCTCCACGGCAGGGCGCTCCTCGCTGCCGTCGACGGCCGCCTCCAGGGCGCTGCGGGCGAGCCGGTGGCCCACCCAGTCGGCGGTCTCCAGGCGCCGGCGCGGCACCACTCCCTCCGCCTCCAGGCGCTGGAGGAGGCGATACCCCGCGCCGTGGAAGGTCTGCACCGGCACCTCGGCCGCCAGACCCGCCTCACGGATAGCGGCGGCGAGGCGCTGCTCGAAGTCCTCGCGGGCCGAGCGATTGAACATCAGCACCCGGATCCGCGCCGGATCCGCGCCGCGGCGCAGCAGGGCCACGACCCGGGCGACCAGGGTGGCTGTCTTCCCGGAGCCGGCGGCAGCGCTGACCCGCGCGTGGCCCGTCTCGTGGTCGATGACCTGGCGTTGGGCGGCCGTGAAGGCCACGGCCTAGCGCGGCGTCAGGATCAAAACGAGGAGCGGCACCGCCCTCCTCGACCACAGGGTTTGCCTTGCGACCAAGAGGCACCTCCACCGGATAGCGTGACAAGACCGCGGCAGGGGCCGCGACGGGGCCGACAGTATAAAGGCTCCAGCGACGGTGCGGACCCCCCGAGGGGCCAGCCCCCTGCGCGCCCCGATAGCCCTGCGCGATCAGCCCGGACCCCGGCTGCTGCACGGCCAGCCCCCTGCGCGCCCCGATAGCCCGCACCGGCCCATCTCCGGACCGTAGCGTGGCTGCGAAGGGCTGCATCCGCCGCCAGCCCGTGCAGCTGATAGGATAGGATCGCCATGAGCGAGCCGATCGCGGAGCGCATCCGGGCGGTGGAGGCCGCCACCGCCGACTGGTGGGCCCATCTCGTCGCCACCTACCCCGGGCTGCAGAGGGCCCCGGTCCCGGCGGTGGCGTGGCTGCGCCGCGGCGCCACCGCCGGCCGGGCCGACTTCCAGCGCTGGCTGGTGGCCTTCAACCGCCCCATGCTCGAGCGCGACGACGGCTACCGGATCATCCTGCCGGAGACCGTCGTCCACGAGCTCGCCCACCTGGCCGCCTTCCGGCTCCACGGCAGCCGGGGCCACGACGCCGCCTGGCGCGGGGTCATGGCGCGCATGGGGATCACCCCGCAGCGGACCCACGACCTGGATGTCACGGGCCTGCCGGGCGTGCAGCGGCGCTGGCGCTACCGCTGCGCCTGCGGCGAGGCGCAGCTGACCACCACCCGGCACAACCGCATCCAGCGCGGCACGCAGGCCTACCGCTGCACCCGCTGCGGCGAGCGGCTCGTCCGCGTCGCCGAGGACGGCAGCGGCTAGATGAGCAGCATGGCGTCGCCGTAGCTGAAGAAGCGGTACTCGGCGGCAACAGCGTGCCGGTAGGCGTCCATCACGGCCCCGTAGCCGCCGAAGGCGCTGACGAGCATCAGCAGCGTGGACTCCGGCAGGTGGAAGTTGGTGAGCAGGGCGTCGGTCACGCGGAAGCGGTACCCCGGCGTGATGAAGAGCTGCGTCTCGCCGCTGAACTGCTCCAGCTCACCACCTGCCGCGGCGCTCTCCAGGGCGCGGACGACGGTGGTGCCCACCGCCACCACCCGGCCGCCGCGCTCGCGGGCAGCGTTCACGGCCGCAACGGTCCCGGCGCCGACCTCCAGGCGCTCGGCGTGCATGACGTGGGCGCTCAGGTCCTCGCTCGCCACCGGCGCGAAGGTCCCGGCCCCCACGTGCAGGGTCACGTAGCTCGTCGCCACGCCCATGCGGTGCAGCCGCTCGAGCATGGCGTCATCGAAGTGCAGCCCCGCCGTGGGCGCGGCCACCGCCCCGGGGCGCTGGGCGAAGACGGTCTGGTAGCGCTCGCGATCCTCGGCGTCGTCCTCGCGGCGGATATACGGCGGCAGCGGCACGTGGCCGACGCGCTCCAGGTAGTCCCAGAGGCGCTCGCTCAGCCCGCGGAGCTGCAGCCGGAAGAGGCGCCCCTCGCGGCCGACGACCTCGGCGCCGACGCCCTCGGGCAGCTCGATCACCGCACCGGGCCTCGGCGCCCGGCTCGCCCGCAGGTGGCAGAGCAGCGCCCCGGCGTCCGGATCCACCACGCGCTCGATGAGGACCTCCACCCGACCGCCGGTGGCCTTGACCGCCGCCAGGCGGGCCGGGATCACCCGGGTATCGTTGAGCACCAGCAGGTCGCCAGGCCGCAGGTAGGCGGGGAGGTCAGTAAAACGCTGATCCGCCAGCGCACCGCTATCCCGCTGCAGGACCAGCATGCGGCTGGCCGTGCGCCGCTCGGGCGGCCGGTGCGCGATCAACCGCTCCGGCAGCTCGTAGTGGAAGTCGCTGCGTCGCCACTCGGTCACGTCCAGCCCCCTCGCTCGGCCCACGGGCCCCCGCGCGCCCTGCGCCGCACGGCGGAGCGATAATCTACGCGGCTCGAGGCAACCCTCACAAGGCGGCGGGCCTGCCGGGGCGTCCCTTGCAGGCGCAGGCGGCTGCTCCCCGGCTGGCCGCAGTGCGCAGTCGTGGTAGAATCCGCCCCGGTAAGCCGGGATGGCGGAATCGGTAGACGCGCTCGACTCAAAATCGAGTGGGCATAGCCCGTGTGGGTTCGAGCCCCACTCCCGGCACCACGCGCCCCGAGCAGGCCGCAGACCCAAGGCGGTCGGCTACCGGGCATCACCCCCCACCTACACCGGCTGGTGGCCGCTGCCGCCCGCGCAGGCCGGCGAGGCCGATCACCCTAAGAGGCTGGCCCGGCCCAGACCCCGACCTCACGGAGCTCTTCGGAGCCCTCCAGTAGCGCGGTGAAATCGGCAGGCCTGAGTGGTAGGGACAGGCCGAACCCCTGCGCGCGGACGCACCCGAGCTGCACCAGCAGAGACCGCTGCGCCTCGGTCTCGACGCCCTCGGCCAAGACCCGCATATGGAGCGCCTTACTCAGGGCAACGATGCCCCACAAGAGCGCTTGGGCGTGATCGGATGCCTCGACCCCGGCGATGAAGCTCCGGTCGATCTTCAGCGCCTGCAAGGGATAAACCTGGAGATAGGACAGCGCGCTGTAGCCGGTGCCAAAGTCATCCAGGGACCATTGGATATCGCAGTCACGGATGGTATCGAACACCGCCCGGAGGCCGGGGCGCGAGTCCAGCAGCTCCGACTCCGTGATCTCCAGCTCCAGGTACGACGCCGGATAGCCCGTGCGCGCCAGGATCTCCTGGACGACCGTGACCAGACGCTCGGAGCGCAGCTGGCGAGGCGAGAGATTGACCGCCATGGTCAGCCTGTGACCTGCATCGTGCCACGCCTTGGCCTGCCCGATCGCCTCAGCCAGCGCCCACTCGCCTACACGCTCGATCAGCCCCGTATCCTCCAGCAGCGGGATGAACGAGGCCGGGGAGATGATCCCCCGCTCCGGGTGCTGCCAGCGCAGCAGCGCCTCCGCGCCCACGACCTCGCCGGAGGTGAGATCGAACTGCGGCTGGTAGACCAGGAAGAACTCCCCCTGCTCCAGCGCGCGGTAGAGGTCCGCCTCCAGGTTCAGCTGCTCGCGCAGGCGGACGTTGACCGACGGATCAGAGAAGGAGACCACCCGCCCCTCGCGAGGGGCCTCGCTCAAGGCGGACTCCGCCTGGCTGACCAGGGTCGCCACCTCCTCGCCGTCCTCCGGGGCAGTCGCGACGCCGGCGCGGGCTCGGACGATGAGATCCGACCGCTGCTCGGTAAGGTCGGCCTCCAGGCCCATGAGCAGCTCCTGGACGAACGCCGCGAGGCGAGGCTCCGTGCGCTGCACTCCCTCAAAGGCGAGCAGGAAGCGCCCAGTACCACCGCTACCCAGGATGGCGGACTGGCCCATGAGCCGCTCCTGGAGGCCGTCCGAGGCTCGCTGGAGGAGGCCCTCGCCTACCTCGTCGCCGTAGACCTGGAACACCTGGTCGAGCTGGGATACATCGATGGCGACCAGGGCTAGGCGGGTGCCGGCGCGCCGGTTCCTCTCCAGGGCATCCTCGAGCAGACGCAGGGTGTAGCGGCGCTCGGGCAGCCCGGTCAGCGGGCTGAAATTGGCGTAGTAGTGGATGCGCTCCTGCTCGGCCCGGCGCTGCTCCGTGACGTCGACTCCCACCCCCTGCAAGTGGGTCAGCTCGCCGTCCTCATCGAAGAAGCCCCGCCACGTCCAGCGGACCCAACGCTGCTCCCCCGAGGCATCGGGGAGGCAGTTCTCATGCTGCTGCAGTGGCGCCTCCGGCGTCACGGCAGCCAGCTGCCTCCGGGCCGCCTCTTGCTGCGCCGGATCGAGCATCTCCAGCCAGCGCACGCCCTCGAGGGCCTCGGGCTCGGTGCCGAAAAAGGCCGCCAGGCCCCGATTGGCGAAGGTGATGGTGCTATCGGGCAGGAAGCGCTCGACCATCAAGGGGTGGTTCTCCACCAGATCCCGGTAGTGGGCCTCCCGCGCCGCGAGGGCCTGCTCGGCAAGCCACTGCTGGGTCAGGTCTCGCTGAACAGCGACAAAGTAGTCCGTCGCCTCGCCATCCAGGGAGACAGGGGCAACGGCCCAATGGAGCCGGTAAGGCGTGCCGTCCTTGCGGTAGTTCCAGGTCTCGCCCTCGAAGCGCTCGCCGTTCTCGAGGTTCCGCCGGAGGCGGTCGAGCTCGGCCCGATCCGTGGCCGGCCCCTGGAGCAGGCGGGGCGTCTGCCCGATCGCCTCCTCGGCGGTATAGCCGGTCAGCCGTGTAAAGGCGGGATTGACGAAGATGATCCGCGGCCCCTCGTCCGTTTCCAGCTCGGCCGTGGTTACGACGATGGGCTCCATCGCCTGATCGATAGCCGCTCGGAGCAGGGTGGGCTCGGCTGCTAGATCCATAGACGAGAGGGCTTAATGAGGCCAGGGTTATCCGGAGGATAGCAGTCACGGGTCGCCGGATCGACGAGATATACCCTCCTTGGCCAGACTCCAGAGACCCCTGGCCTAAACGCCCCGTCTGGCAGGCAGCACACCTGGATCCGAGCGGATACCGTGGTCGCCACTGGAGCGCGTTTACCACCAGAATTACCGCTTGCTTGGTGGACCCGCAACCTAGCCAGCATCTAGGCGTTGAAAGGTCTATCCCCGCGGGCGTGGGGGAACCATGGCCGCCCTCTCCCTGGCGGTCACGGTAGAGGGCCTATCCCCGCGGGCGCGGGGGAACCTCCTTGCTGCCGTCCGAGCAGCCGCAAAAGTAGGGCCTATCCCCGCGGGCGCGGGGGAACCCATGGGTAATGAGCTCTCGGCTGGGATCGTCCAGGCCTATCCCCGCGGGCGCGGGGGAACCGCGATCTGGCGCAGCACCCTGGAGCCGGGAGCCGGCTTATCCCCGCGGGCGCGGGGGAACCCCGAAGCGTTGCCGTTTGCCCAGCGCCCACACCGGCCTATCCCCGCGGGCGCGGGGGAACCGCTGACGCAGACAATCCCAAGGCTGCAGCCGCAGGCCTATCCCCGCGGGCGCGGGGGAACCGCATTTTCGCAGTCCCAAAAGCCAAGCTCAGAAGGCCTATCCCCGCGGGCGCGGGGGAACCGGCGCTGACGTACTCGACCAATACTTTAATCAGGGCCTATCCCCGCGGGCGCGGGGGAACCGGCGCCCCGCAGATCGGCTCCCCGCAGGTCGGAGGCCTATCCCCGCGGGCGCGGGGGAACCCGTAGCCCCGGATGTCGAAGACGACAGCCAAGAGGCCTATCCCCGCGGGCGCGGGGGAACCGACGCCTCGCGGCTCTTGGGGATACTCCCCTTGGGCCTATCCCCGCGGGCGCGGGGGAACCGGCGCGATGGTCGTCGCAGCGTCGCCTACCGTAGGCCTATCCCCGCGGGCGCGGGGGAACCCAACGCCGGTGGGCGAGTTTTCGTCCTCGATCAGGCCTATCCCCGCGGGCGCGGGGGAACCGCCTTGTTTTTGTTGACGAGGCGGGTGAGGCCGGGCCTATCCCCGCGGGCGCGGGGGAACCATACATCCAGCTTACCGAGTTCTCTTTCGATTCGGCCTATCCCCGCGGGCGCGGGGGAACCTCGCCCCTGCCCATCCAGGACGAAGTCTCCCTGGGCCTATCCCCGCGGGCGCGGGGGAACCTTCTGAGATGGTTCATTACAGCTACTCCTATGGGGCCTATCCCCGCGGGCGCGGGGGAACCTCGAGTGTATTCCACCCTATACCCACACCGTGGGGCCTATCCCCGCGGGCGCGGGGGAACCCGCCCGAACATCGCCACGCGGTGCCAAGTCACGGGCCTATCCCCGCGGGCGCGGGGGAACCTTCGTTTATCTTAGGTTCTATAGTAAGCGGCAGTGGCCTATCCCCGCGGGCGCGGGGGAACCCGGTACTTTTGAGGCCGTGAATGAGGATAGCGGGGCCTATCCCCGCGGGCGCGGGGGAACCTTGGGGGAGAGGAAAACAACCTTCGAAATCAGGGGCCTATCCCCGCGGGCGCGGGGGAACCGGCGCTCTTCGTGCGCTCGGTCATTGCGTCGAGGGCCTATCCCCGCGGGCGCGGGGGAACCATAACCTGCTCGTTCGGCTCGCTGGCTCCCGCGGGCCTATCCCCGCGGGCGCGGGGGAACCGCATCGGAGTGCAGCTACCGCTTCTACCCTATCGGCCTATCCCCGCGGGCGCGGGGGAACCCGACAGCGGCCCCGCGGACCAGATGCGCACTACGGCCTATCCCCGCGGGCGCGGGGGAACCACGTTCCTGCGGGCTCTGGAGCGGGCAGGGCGAGGCCTATCCCCGCGGGCGCGGGGGAACCCGATAAAAACTGCAGCGAAGCCTAAAAGTGTTGGGCCTATCCCCGCGGGCGCGGGGGAACCAAAACTGTGGCAATGTCTGCCGGGGCGTGGACGGGCCTATCCCCGCGGGCGCGGGGGAACCTCAGCGCAGCACCGAGAAGCGCACGCTGCGGCAGGCCTATCCCCGCGGGCGCGGGGGAACCATCGCGGTCATCGAGGGGCTCGGGCTGTTTGTGGGCCTATCCCCGCGGGCGCGGGGGAACCCGCCGAAGACGACTGGGCCATGACGCTGTCCGGGGCCTATCCCCGCGGGCGCGGGGGAACCTACAGAATGGCCCCAATGCCGCCCACGGGTGGTGGCCTATCCCCGCGGGCGCGGGGGAACCTGCGCCAGGTTGACGCCGTTCACGCTCTGCGTGGGCCTATCCCCGCGGGCGCGGGGGAACCTTCCGGCCAGCTTCCTTCCCCTGAGTAGACGGCGGCCTATCCCCGCGGGCGCGGGGGAACCATTAGTTAGATCCCAGGCGTAAAGATTTGTAAAGGCCTATCCCCGCGGGCGCGGGGGAACCGGTTATGGCTATTGGATGCGCCCGCGGTGGATGGGCCTATCCCCGCGGGCGCGGGGGAACCTCGGGGGCCTGTCGCAGCCCGTGCACGGCTAAAGGCCTATCCCCGCGGGCGCGGGGGAACCGATATATACTGCCTCAGCGGGTTCCCCCTCATTGGCCTATCCCCGCGGGCGCGGGGGAACCCACGTCCCCGGTAGCTGCAATGGTGTCGTCTACGGCCTATCCCCGCGGGCGCGGGGGAACCCGTTGCAGCTCGATAGTCGTCGCAGTAGTGTCAGGCCTATCCCCGCGGGCGCGGGGGAACCACAGAACCGACGGCCACCACGGCGGTCCAGAGAGGCCTATCCCCGCGGGCGCGGGGGAACCCGTTACAAAAGCCGCTGTAATCATATCTCGATAGGCCTATCCCCGCGGGCGCGGGGGAACCGCGCGTTTCGTCAGCTTGTGATCCGAGACTACGGGCCTATCCCCGCGGGCGCGGGGGAACCAGTGGGGTGTATGAGCGGTCTATGCGGATCATGGGCCTATCCCCGCGGGCGCGGGGGAACCCCGATGAGCACAAAAGACTGGCCTGCGGCAAGCGGCCTATCCCCGCGGGCGCGGGGGAACCCGAAACGGCCCCGCTAATACGGGGCCGATTTTAGGCCTATCCCCGCGGGCGCGGGGGAACCATTGGCTGATTACGCAGGCGGCGTTCACGCAGGGGCCTATCCCCGCGGGCGCGGGGGAACCTTGATACGCAGGGAGTGTGCCGTCTCGGAGCCAGGCCTATCCCCGCGGGCGCGGGGGAACCACCAGTGCGGCGCTTGCCGTAGATGGTGGAGCAGGCCTATCCCCGCGGGCGCGGGGGAACCCGCAGTCGGGTCTGGATCAGTATGGGCCCTTAAGGCCTATCCCCGCGGGCGCGGGGGAACCGGGCAATCCGCGGGCGGCCGGACGCAGTACGCGGGCCTATCCCCGCGGGCGCGGGGGAACCTATTCCTCGGTCGTCTTACTACCCTTGCTCAAGGGCCTATCCCCGCGGGCGCGGGGGAACCCGGCATCGCGCTCGCGTGCTAGCTGCTCCCTGGGGCCTATCCCCGCGGGCGCGGGGGAACCCTCCCCTAATCTAGCGGCGGAAACTGCCGGGCGGGCCTATCCCCGCGGGCGCGGGGGAACCGGTAGCGCAGGGCATCCATGGTAACGAGATCGAGGCCTATCTGTTGCGACCTGCGTGATCATATACCGCCAAGGAGTTATGCTCTGTTCCAGGCCCGGTTGGCGTTGCAGGAACTGGGCGAGAGCCTGAAGGCGGACAG
>Ga0207714_1000258_pt1 | contig 36183 bp, 31 predicted proteins | sample PonA232FremontCA_2_FD_187270 | JGI IMG/M metagenome (GOLD analysis project Ga0207714, IMG submission 187270) | Marine sediment microbial community from Fremont, CA, USA - Pond A23 Sediment 2 (SPAdes) | ecosystem: Environmental > Aquatic > Marine > Unclassified | place: USA: Fremont, California...
CGTAATCGCCGCCGTCAACGTCGTCTTCCCGTGGTCCACGTGTCCAATCGTCCCTACGTTTACATGCGGCTTCTTGCGGTCAAACTGCTCTTTGGCCATGGTCCTCTATCTGGTCGTTGAATGTAAGTGGTTCAAGTGTCGGAAGGGGAGTGGGGCCGCCCGACTTGTAAACGTCATGCGGCTGCGCCCACGACATCCTCATCGATGATCTCGGACGCGATCTCCTCAGGAACGGGCTCGTAGCTGCTAAACTGCATGGTGTAGATGGCCCGGCCCTGCGAGAGCGATCGGAGGTCCGTGGAATACCCGAACATCTCGGACAGCGGGACGTCGGCGTTGATGACCTGCGCGTCGTTGCGCTGGCCCATCTGACCGATGCGCCCACGCCGGCCATTCAGGTCGCCAATAATGTCGCCCATGTACTCGTCAGGGGTTACGACCTCCACCTCCATCACCGGCTCCATGAGCACGGGGCTGGCCTTGCGGGCAGCTTCGCGGAATCCTAGTCGGCCCGCAATCTCAAAGGCGTTCTGGTCGGAGTCTACCTCGTGGTGGTCCCCGTCGTACAGACGAATGGATACGCCCTCAAGCGGGTAGCCGGCGAGCGGGCCGTCCTCCATCGCGCTCTCAATGCCGCGCTTCACCGAGGGGATAAACTCCTTCGGGATAACGCCTCCCGTGATTTCGTTCTCGAATTCGAGGCCGGTCCCTTCTTCATTCGGGCCTACCTCCATGTATACCTCGGCAAACTGACCGCGCCCACCAGTTTGCTTTTTCAGTACATAGTGCTCGTCGACAAGCTCCGTAATCGCCTCGCGGTACGCGACCTGTGGCCGCCCCACGTTGGCCTCCACCTTGAACTCACGCTTCAGCCGATCGACAATAATTTCGAGGTGGAGTTCTCCCATCCCGGCAATGATCGTCTGGCCGGTTTCCTCGTCAGTATGGACGTCGAACGTCGGATCCTCCTCAGCCAGCTTCGTGAGTCCGTTGGTCAGCTTGTCCCGGTCGGCCTTCGTCTTCGGCTCGATGGCGATGCGGATGACCGGCTCCGGAAAGTCCATCGACTCGAGCACGACCGGATGGTCTGGATCGCAGATCGTGTCTCCAGTCTTGAGGTTCTTCGGCCCCACCACCGCGGCAATGTCGCCGGCGCGGAGCATGTCTACGTCTTCTCGGCTGTTGGCGTGCATGAACATCATGCGACCGATACGCTCGTCCTCGTCCCGCGTGGGACTGTAGACCCGCGAGCCCGATTCGAGCGTGCCGCTGTAGACGCGGATGAACGTCAGTTTTCCGACGTACGGATCGGTGGTGATTTTGAACGCAACCGCGCTGAACGGCTCATCTTCTTTCGGAGGGCGAACGACCTCCTCCTCTTCGTCCTGCGGGTGATGTCCCCGAATGGGGGGGACATCGTTCGGGCTGGGCAGATATTTGTTCACCCCGTCGAGGACACGCTGCACACCCTTGTTCTTGAGGGCAGAACCGCAGAACATCGGTGTGATGTCCCGATTGAGCGTCGCCTGCCGGATCACGGACTCGACTTCGCTCGGTTCAATCGACTCCTCGTCCTCGAGGTACTTCATTAGGAGCTCGTCGTCGTACTCGGCAATGCTCTCCAGGAGGTTAATGCGCCAGTGCTTGGCCTTCGGTTTCAGGTCCTCCGGAATCTCAACCACGTCCCACTTCATGCCCTGGGACTCTTCGTCGTAGATGATGGCCTCGCCCCGAATCAGGTCGATAACCCCCCGAAACATGTCTCCGGCCCCGATGGGATACTGTACCGGAATCGGATTTGCGTTGAGGCGATCCCTCATCATCTCCAGAACGTTCTCGAAGTCCGCCCCGGTCCGGTCCATCTTGTTGACGAAGCCGATCCGCGGGACGTCGTACTTCTCTGCCTGGCGCCACACCGTCTCGGACTGCGGCTCTACGCCGCCGACCGCACAGAACAGCGCGATCGCCCCGTCGAGCACGCGGAGGGAACGCTCCACCTCGACCGTAAAGTCGACGTGGCCCGGTGTATCGATAATATTGACCCGATGGTCGTCCCAATAGCAGGTGGTTGCGGCCGAGGTGATGGTAATGCCGCGCTCTTTCTCCTGCTCCATGAAGTCCATGGTAGCGGCCCCTTCGTGGACCTCACCCATGCGGTGCAGACGCCCGGTGTAGAACAGGATCCGCTCCGTAAGGGTGGTCTTTCCGGCATCAATGTGGGCCATGATGCCGATATTTCGGGTCCGCTCAAGCGGAAAGCTTTCGTTTTTCTTAGTGGCCATGGGTACGTGCTCAAATTGGATGCTCGAACGCTCAGTACTGGGCCGGACCCGCGCCCGACCCTCCAGGGTCAGCCCGAGGGCTAGAACTGGAAGTGAGCGAAGGCCTTGTTGGACTCGGCCATGCGATGGGTGTCGTCTTTCTTCTTTACAGCCCCACCTTCACCACGAGCCGCATTGACCAGCTCGCTCGCGAGGCGGTTCACCATACTCTTCTCTTTCCGGGCCCGGGCATACTGGATAATCCAGCGAAACGCGAGCGTGATACGCCGCTCTGGCCGAACTTCCGTGGGTACCTGGTAAGTCGCCCCGCCAACACGGCGGCTTCGCACCTCCACGAGGGGAGCCGCATTGTTGACAGCCTTCTTAAAGACTTCCAGGCCGTCCTCCCCGGTTCGCTCCTCGATCACGTCAAACGTGTTGTACACGATGCGCCGGGCCAAGCTCTTCTTTCCGTCGCGCATGATCGCGTTTACAAACCGGGAGACCATATCGTCCCGGTAAATAGGATCCGGCTGGGTCGTGCGCTGCTCAGGCGCCTCGTCTCGTGCCATAGGTAGGAAGCTCGCTGTCGTCAGAAAATCGTAGGTGGCGACGCAGGGTGCACGGCGGACCGTTCCCGCCGGCGGATTGTCCGTGCTCTAGTCTCGGGGCTTCTTCGTGCCGTACTTCGAACGGCCCTGGCGTCGATCCTCGACGCCTGCGGTATCAAGGGCCCCGCGCACGATGTGGTATTTCACACCCGGGAGGTCCTTCACACGCCCACCCCGCACGAGCACGATAGAGTGCTCCTGAAGGTTGTGCCCCTCACCGGGAATGTAGGCTGTCACTTCGTTGCCGTTCGTGAGCCGGACACGGGCGACCTTTCGAAGGGCTGAGTTCGGCTTCTTTGGCGTCGTGGTGTACACTCGGGTACACACACCGCGGCGCTGTGGACTGCCCTCAAGCGCCGGGGCATCGCTTTTCTCTTCCTCGGACTTCCGTCCTTTCCGAATCAACTGTTGGGTCGTGGGCACGTCGGGATCGGTCGTTTTTTCGGGTCGGTGGCGGGCCGCCGGAGCACCGGGGCCGAGCGGAGGGCAATCCTCCGCGTGCACAATCGTTTTCTACCATTCCTCTTGGATCGAGGGTCCCAAGCACGGCGCAAAAAGTAGGTGAATCAGACTTCTCAGCTTAGGAATGCGGCGGCTTGGAGACCGCGTTAACCTCTTTGGTATGTTGCTCTGTATCGGTTGACCAATTTCTTTCGGTCCCAGAGAGCAAAGAAAAGGGCGAGCGAGGCTCGCCTGCACCGGATGCACGGTCTGCCGGGCGGTCATTTATCTTTGCAGATGGGGCCTACGGGGCAGTCTTTGCTGTGGTTTCCGAGGTGCCGTCTGTTGCCGCAGATTCAGAGGAACTTCCATCTCCTGACTCCGTCGCGCGCTCACCGGTCGTCCCTGCGTCCGGCGAAGCAGCCAACCGCGCCCCCGAAAGGCTCGCATATTTGCTGTGCGGAGGCTCCCCCATCAGGTCTACCAGGGCGTCTGCCCCGAGCACTTCTTCGTCCAAGAGCGCCTCCGCCACCTGGTTTAGCAGGGTCCGTTTTTCTCGGAGGAGTTTCGTCGCCCGAGAGCGTGCCTCCTCTACAAGCGACTGGACCTCGTCATCGATCGCCTCGGCCGTGGCGTCGGAGTAGGGATTCTGCAGGCGGGTGACCCCGTCGCCTTGCCCAGACTGGTTGTAACTGAGAGCACCGAGGCGGTCGCTCATCCCGTAGTCCACGACCATGGCGTACGCCATTTGGGTAATGCGCTCGAGATCGTCGCGCGCCCCCGTCGTGACCCGTCCAAAGACGACCTCTTCGGCAGCCCGTCCCCCAAGGGCCATCGTCATCCGGTCCATGAGCGCCTCCTTGGCGTGAAGGTCCCGCTCCTCTGGGAGGTGCTGGGCGTGGCCGAGGGCCGAGGTGCCTCGGGGCACGATGGAGATTTTCACGACCGGGTCGGTGTGCTCGAGGAACCACCCCACGACGGCATGGCCGGCTTCGTGGTGGGCAATGATTTTTCGCTCTTCGGGTGAGATAAGCTTGTTGCTTTTTTTCAGCCCGGCAATTACCCGGTCGATGGCCTGTTCAAAGTCATCCATCTGAATCGCCGCCTTCCCCTCCCGAGCGGCGAGTAAAGCCGCCTCATTGCAGACATTCGCGATCTCGGCCCCCGCAAATCCAGGTGTCCGTTGAGCCAAGGACTGAAGGTTCACGTCCTCGTCCAGCCGGAGATTCTGCGCGTGGACGCGAAAGATCTCGGCCCGGTCGAGGCGATCGGGCTTGTGGACGGCAATTTGGCGGTCGAATCGCCCGGGACGAAGCAGGGCTGAATCAAGCACGTCGGGGCGGTTGGTGGCCCCCATGATGATCACGCCCTCGTCGGAGTCGAACCCATCCATCTCGACGAGTAGCTGGTTGAGGGTATTGTCACGCTCATTACTGCCACTCCCGGCGTGACCGCGGCCTCGTGTGCGGCCAATGGCATCCATCTCGTCAATAAAGATGATACAGGGCGCTTTTTCCTTCGCCGTCTCGAACAGGTCTCGCACACGGCTTGCCCCCACTCCTACAAACATCTCCATGAAGTCGGATCCGGAGATCGAGAAAAACGGGACGCCGGCCTCCCCGGCCACCGCTTTCGCCATTAGGGTCTTCCCAGTGCCGGGCGGCCCCACCAGGAGCACCCCGGTGGGCAATGCTCCCCCAAGTCGGGTAAACTTCTCCGGATGCCGCAGAAACTCGACCACCTCTGCGACCTCCGCTTTCGCTTCTTCCAGACCCGCGACGTCATCGAACGTCACCCGGCTCCCGTGCGCCTCTTCAAACAGGGGAGTTGCATCGTCATTGAGGCCTGTTTGCTGTGCCCCAGCCGTCATGCGGCGCATGAAAAAGATCCAGATGCCGACAATCAGGCTCAGGGGCAGTCCCCAGAGCAAAAGGGTCTGGCCCCAATCGTCCTCCTGAACGGCGGCAAAGGTGACCGGGGAAGTGCCGGAATCCACCGCGGCCTCATTGTGCCGGCGCAGGACCTCGACTAGGTCGTGGGTGGCAGGCTTCGTCGTGACGAATGCTCGCCGGGACTGATCGGACCCGCTGCCCCCATCGTTGGGCGGGGAGGCCTGTACCGCCCCGGCCTGAACTGCCTCTGCCGTGTAGGTCCCCTCCACCCGAGTACTGTTCACGACCTCCACCTGCGCAACGTAGCCGGCATCCACATCGTCAAGAAACGTGCTGTACGCGATGGGGGTCGGGGCGCTCCCAGCCTGCCACTTGATCCCAAAGTGGACCAGCAGAGCCACCAGAATGGCCCCGCCAATCCAGAGCGCGTATGGAGAGCGCAACACCGACCACAACCGCCCCGCCCCAGAGGACTCTGGCTCCGGGGTGGAGTTGTCCGGCACGTTGGAGTCGGACATCGGCATGAGGAACGAAGCGCTGTGTGGTCGTCAACCGCAGTCAGCGTCGGGCGCCGGGAAGGGCCTTCGCCCGATCATCGGACACTCTTCAAAGAGAACGCTCTCTACCGGAGGCGGCGTTGAGGGTTCCCCCCACATCCGGCCGGGCCTTCTGCACTGCAGTGACCTGTTTCGCAGCGAGAATATCACTCGTTACCGCTCGAATCTGGAGAAGGAGCGGGGGCAGAGTCCCGCGGGACCGTCGTTGAGTCTGCTTTAAGGGTGTCGGCGCGGGTGTGCAACCGATTCCGACGGGCTTTCTTCTGGGATCGAGCACGATCGGGACGGACGCTATCAGGGGACCGCATCGAGGGACGGGCTGAGGAATCGGATGCGGCGGCAGAATCTTGAGGGGATGGCCGAGGCGTCGCCACGGAATCGGACGGGATAGACGCTGCTACTGTCGTGTCCGGCGTAGTGTTCGACGGCGCCCTCGATCTCGACGTATCGGCCGCGGCCGAGTCCACAGCGGCGCGTTGCTGGCGCAGGTACGCGAGTAGGGCTTCTGCTCGCTCCGCCGCGGGAGCATCAGCGTACTTCTCGGTGAGGTGCGCGAACAGAACTTCGAGGGGGGGTGTTGTCTGTTGTAGGGTGGCTCCTACCCGTGCGGACCTCCCTTGCGTGGTGTCGGGGCGGGGGGTTCGTGCAGAGTCTGCTCGGATCGAGTCTGCCGTGGGAGCGGAGCGGGCCATTCGGCGGGAGGCACTCGCCGCGGTGTCGACCGGAGTGGAGCGGGATGGGAACCGTCCGTTCACGGGGGTCGCCGTGGAGTCCTCCACCTGCGCCGGCTCCGATGCCCTCTCAGCGCGTGATGTGCTATCCAGAGAGGCTTGTTTGACCGGCGGACCGGCAATCGTGTCGGGCGGTGAGGAAGCCCTTTCCTCCTGGCCGCCGCGGCGGGGCGACGTCCTGCCGGGATCGGGTACGGCCCGCTCCGCGGTGCTGTCGGGAGTGTGGGCGGATTGCCGAACAGTGTCCGGGGGCGATGCGCCCGTCGTGTCGCCCCCCGCCACGCCGCGTCTTGACTCCGCCCCGCTCCGCGGACCGGAGCCGGCCTGTGCGAGGGAGTCCACGAATTGCCGAAATCGATTCCGGGTACCGCCGCTGGTGTCGTGCTGGACGGTTCGATGATAAATCACCCCAGCTGCCAGAAGTGCACGCGGGGCCGCCGCGGTTTCGGGGTACGTCTTGGCTACACGAAGGAACCGGTCGAGGGCAGGGCGGGGGGCTCCCCCCTGCCACGTGTCGTAGGCCCGCGTATACACCGAATCGGCCCGGCGCTCCACCCGGTCCGTCTTCGGCGCCGTGGGCGCCACGCCAAGTTGCTGCTTGGCCCGCCGTGCGTAGGGCGTGTTGGGGTGCTGCTCGACGAGGCGGCGGTACGCGTCCCGGGCGGCGGCAGAGTCTCCCTGAGCCCGATGGGTCTGGGCCAATCCGTAGAGGGCCTTCCGGGCGACGGGATGATCGTCCTGCGTGTCCAGAATGCGCCGGAACCAGGTCTCGGCCGAGTCGGGCCGGCCGGCGGCCCGGTACAGAGCATTGGCCAGCTCGTACTGCGCGACGACTCGCTTTTTCTTCATCTGGGCCTGGCTGGTCGAATCGCGCGGGACCGCCGACACGTCAACAATCACCTCGCCACCTCCACGTCCGCCCCGCTGAGGATCCGTGGGAACCGTCTCGTCGTCGGCCGTGGTCGACTCTTCACCGCTTCCCTGAACGGCATTCACCCGGCGCCAGTTGTCTACCAGCGGCCGACTGCCCCACGTTTGCCGGAATTGCCGACGGCCCTGTTGCACCAGGGTGGGATCGCGGTGAAACAGAAAGCCGGCGTCGGACTGCCGGGTCTCAACGGCGTTCGGCTGTGGTTGTCCCCCCCGCGCACCGTCAGACGCCTCCCGGGTCGTCCGGCGGAACTGTCGTTGGCGCTCGCGATCGGCCTCCCGTTCCTGTGCGTCCAGGCGCCGCTGACGAATCTGCTCAATGGTGGACTGAAACTCGGACGGGGGCATTTCCCCAAGGTGGAGCAGCGAATCCATCCGGGCCACGGCCCGTGAACGGTCGGCAATGTCGCGGAAGCGCTCCGCCTGCGCGACGGCATCCGACGGGGCGTCCGGGAGCAACACCGATTGCTGGCCAGCGCTCGCCTGCCCCGAGCCCCCTCCGGACGGGAGCGCCGTGGCGGCAGTGTCGAAGTGAGCCGCAGCATTCGTAAAGTCCTCGTAGGTGTCGCGGTAGAGGGTGGCCAAGTCGTAGTGGATCCGCCCCTCCATCGCCCCCCCCGGAGGGTCCTCGCTGCGCAGCACGCCCGTAAGCACTTGCCTCGCCCGCTCCGGCCGGCCCTGTTCCTGATACAATCGAGCTCGCACGCGGGCAATTCGTCCACGCATGGCCGCCGTGTTGTCCGCCCGCTCCAAATCCCCCAGCCGGTCGAGAGCCCGGTCGGGCTCGCCCTGTCGGCCCTGCATATCGAGGGCGCCCAGTCGGGCCGCAAACTCCAGTTGGTATCTCGGATCGTACGACTGAACCTGCCGGTAGGCCGCCTGTGCCCCCTCGGGATTATCGAGCGTTTCGCGCACCTGCCCGAGCAAGAAGGCCGCCCGCGACCCTGCGGTTTCCGGCAGGTCCCCCTTCAGCCCGCGTTCCAGGTCCGTCTCCGCCGCTGCCCACCGTTGCTGCCGCACCGCAAGTTCCCCGCGGACCAGCCACATCCGATCCGTCCAGGTCCCAGAGTCGGTCGTCTGCTCAAGGCCTACTCTCAGGACATCCGCCGCCTCCGCGTATCGATCGGCCGCAATGAGCGTCCGCGCCAGCCGAAATCGCGCCTCTCCCTCCCGCTCTCCACCGAGGGCAATCACCTCCCGAAATTTTTGGGCGGCGCCCACATAGTTCTGCTGATAGTGACGGGATCGACCAATGAGCATCAGCGCGTCGTCCACCCATTTCGAGTTCGGGTGCTTCCGAAGAAGGTCCGCACTTTTCTGGATGGCCTTCTCGAATTCATTTCCTCTGGAGCCCGTCTGCGGCGCCGGAAAGACAGAAATGTACCGGGCACGATCTACCTCCCCCTCGGACTGGGTGACCGACTCTAAGCCCTTCTCAAAAGCGGCCTCCGCGTTGTGGTAGGTGTTGTAGTAGGCCGTGAAGTCGTCGTACTGCCGCCCGACAAAAGACCCGCGTCCACACCCAAGTACCAGCGCTCCCATGAGCACGACGAGCCCAAGGGCTCCACCCAGTCGAGCGAGAAGCTGTGAGGCCGGGATGTTGGAACGATCCATGTCGACCGCGGGCGGCGACGGAGAGACGGAGGACCTGCGCAAAAATACAATGAGGACCTGCCCGGGCGGGATCCTCTCCTCAACGTCGTGCCGCACGTTTGCGGGACCCAGCTACTTCACTGCGCTCACGTGGACGGTATTGGTGCGCCCCCGGGCCGGCAGCGGCATCCCGACAGTCATGACGACTTGACTGCCCGGGTCGACCAACTCGTGTTCGCGGAGCACGCTGTGCACCCGTGCGATGCCCTGATCCGTGTCCTGTTGAAAGGGAATGTAGAAAGCCTCGGTGCCCCAGAGATATCCTAGCTGAGCCACAACGCGCTGGTTGTCGGTAAACGCATAGATGGGCATGCTGGGCCGGTGCCGGGCAATGGCCCGCGCGGTGGCCCCCGAGTTGGTGAGACAACAGACCGCTTCCGCCCCCACCTGTTCGGCGAGACGGCAGGCCGTGAAGCTCACGCTGTCGGTCACGTTTTCGCCCCGCTCCAACTGTGCCGGAGCCATTGTGAGGGACCGGCGCTGCTCGTACCAGTACGCCTCGGCCTGTCGAATAATCTGGTTCATGGCCTCCACCACCCGCACCGGATGGTTCCCGACGGCGGTCTCGGCAGACAGCATCACCGCGTCGCTGCCATCGAGCACTGCGTTGGCGACGTCACTCGCCTCGGCACGGGTGGGCCGGGGATCTTCCACCATGCTCTCCAGCATCTGCGTGGCGGTAATGACCGGTGTGGAGGCCTCCATGCTTTTCCGGATAAGGCGTTTCTGGGTGCCTGGCACCTCCTCCATCGGCATCTCGATGCCCAGGTCGCCCCGCGCCACCATAATGCCGTCGGTCGCCTCCAGAATGGCGTCGATGTTGTGCACGGCCTGGGGCTTTTCGATCTTGGCGACCACGCTGGTATCCTTTCCCACCTCGTTAATACGGTGGACGAGGGCCTCCACGTCGGAGCGCTCCTGCACAAATGAGAGCGCCACTACGTCCACGTCGAGTTCCAACCCGAGCTCCAGGTCCTTCAGGTCCTTCTTCGTCATCGGGGGGGTGGAGGTGCGGATGTCGGGCAGGTTGACGCCCTTCCGGGAGCGAAGCGGCCCGCCTTCCACCACGGTCGCCCGCAGCTCCGAGTTGTTCACGGCCGTCACTCGTAACTCAAGCAGGCCATCGTCGATTAGGATGCGTTCATCCTCGCGGGCATCCTGGGCAAGCGAATCGTAGTCGATGAAGATATGGTCCTTGGTGGTTTCCTGCGGCGGGCCGGTCGTCACCGTCACCTCGTCGCCCTCGCGCAGCATGACGCATCCGTCGTGCACCTCCCCCACCCGGATCTTCGGGCCCTGCAGGTCCTGCAAGATGGTCACGGTCGTCCCCTCCGCCTGGGCCGCCTCCCGCACCCGTCGCACCCGCTCGGCGTGCTCCTCGTGGGTGCCGTGCGAGAAGTTCATGCGGGCCACGTCCATCCCTGCCGCCACGAGGCGGCGGATGGTGTCGGGGTCGGTCGTGGCAGGGCCAAGGGTGCAGACGATCTTGGTTCGTCGGTCCATGCTGGATGAGGAGAGTGAGCCAAAGAATGTGCGAAGCCGAACACGCTCGCCGATTCAACGCCGGCGGATCGCTCGACGACCTCCCAAACCTAGGAGCATGCACGCGGAAATGCATGGACGAAGCCCCCGTCCCCTCCGGCTCTCCACGAGTCTTCATGGGCGGATGTCTCCGGAGGCGCCATCACGGAACGGCGGGCGAGCCTGTCGACCCGGCCCCGTCCGACCGATCGCCCACTGGGGTCCCTGGCAGGTGCTTCCGTCGCAATTCACGCGGGGCGTGCGACTTCAGGGCGCTCGACACCATGATGAGCTCCCCCACATTTTCGAGCGTCAACAGCCCCACTAGCTGATCGCCCTCCACCACCGGCACAGTTGAGCAATTCTGTTCACTCATCTGTTGGAAGACCTCGTCGAGCGGGGCCCCCGGCTCAGTCGTAAAGAAACTTTGGTCGGCCACCGTGCCCACGGCCGTCTCCCGATCGTGGTCAGAGAGCGCCTGTATGAGCTGCTTGCGCCGAAGCAATCCCAGGATGCGCCCGTCCTCGACCACGGGAAAGTCGTGATCGGTGCCCGCCAGCAACTCGTCGATGGCATCGCTGAGGGTGTCCTCCACGCCGAGGGTGGTGAAGCGAGTGACCATGGCCTGTCGTACGGGCGTGCCCTCGGTGAAGGCGCGATACATGGCCTGTTGCGACTCTTGCTGGGCACCTACGTAGACGAAAAGTGCGATGAAGAGCAGTATGGGATTGAACCAGAGCAGGCCGATGAGGCCAAATAGGATGGCCATCGCCTGGCCCACGTTGGCCGCCGTCTGGGTGGCCTGCGCGTAGTCCTGACGAAGGGCCAGGAGCGCTCGCAGCACACGCCCCCCGTCCATGGGAAAGGCCGGGAGCAAGTTGAAGACCGCCAGGACAACGTTAATCCACATGAGGGAGGCGATCAGGTGCTGGCCCGGCGCCTGCAGCGCGTCGGGGGCGAAGGTGCCCCCCGTGGCGAGGAGCCCAACCGCCAGCACGATGGTGATGGCGATATTGACCGCCGGACCACCGATGGCGATCCAGAACTCTTTCATCGGCTCCGCCGGGATGCGCTCCAGTCGTGCAAGCCCGCCGATCGGATAGAGTGTAATGCTCCGGGTGGGGACCCCGAAGCGTCGGGCCGTGAGCGCATGCCCCAACTCGTGCAAAATCACGCAGACGAAGACCGCCATGATGAGCCCCATGCCCGAGAGCGCAGCCCCCAGGCTCTGGCTCTGCACGTAGTAGTACGTAAAGATGGCAGCGACGAGCAGCAGAAAGGTCCAGTGCAGGAAAATCCCGATTCCTGCAACGGATCCGATCTTGAGGGAGCGTTTCATTCGCCTCTGGAGCTTGGTCGGCAAAGGAGAGGTTGTGTGAACGGTGACCGCCACACCCACGGTTCCCCTCGGCGCTGCCAACTCTCCGGAGCTCTCCCGGATCCAGAGCGTGCATGAGCGCCCTCTGAGATGATGCTCCCAGGAGCTTCTCGTGAATCACGGACGCGTCCCCACGCGGGACAGCCTGGGCCAGAGGTTTTCCTTCCAGTACGCCGTGCGGAGTTGCTCCACCAGCGCCATCCGGTACCGGCCGTCCTCGGCGGCCATCTTTACGAGAAGCCGATCGGGACCGGTGCCGCGCCAGTACGTCTCGGCGCGGGCGCTCTCTTCGCCGATGGGCGACGGGATAGGCTGTTCGTAGGCGACGGCAATGCGCTCCGCCTCCAGAGCACCGGCCTCCGTGTCTACAGTGACGGTGTCTTGACGCACCGCCTGGGCCGGCACGTGGGTCTCCGCATCGGCCACCGAAACAGCGAACGAGAGCGTGTCCGCCCTGCCAAAGTCAAGGCCCCGAACCAAAAGGGGGATTTGGGCAGGCGGGTATGCGTTGGGCGGTGCCTCGAACCTGGCGCGGCGGTTTCCGTAATCGTCGCTCCGCGTGCGGACCTCGATGGACCCGCTGGGCGGAAAGGCCTGCTCGCGGTACAGGTTGGAACACCAGTCGAAGCTGGTAAACGACTGCTTGAAGGGCTTCAGGTCCCGTTGTCGCGCGTTGACCACCCAGTTGCGCTTATACTGGTAGGATCCGCTTTCGAATTCGTAGAAGAGGGCATACTTGAAGGATGACACGCCCGACCCATCGGTCACCTTCGACATCTCGTCGGGGCTGAACCGGTGCTTCACGAGGTAGGTGCCCACGATGAAGCGCTGGTCGTTGGACCGGCCGTACTGGTCTCGCGTCCGCTCAACGCGATAGAATGCCACCTCGGCCTTGCCGTCGTTCCACCGATCGGCCGTGAGGTAGGATGCCTCCGTGATGGACGACACGTCGCGGTCCGGATCCGGAGCGGCCGAGGGCTGGGTGCATCCCGCCAGGAACACCCCCGCAAGAAGCAGCGGCAGGGCACGTCGCGCACAGGACGGATTCATAGGGCATACAGATTGGTCCGTAGAAGAGATGAGGGAAAGAGACCAATCTGTGGGTCGGGGGTTTCCCCGGGTTCGTTACGCGTCCGGGGTGCGCAGGAGCCACCAACCGAGCAGAGCAAGGATGCCAACCACAACAGCCGCTGTCACGAACGGGCGGCGTCGGAGGGCGGCCCGCAAGGGCGGCGTGGGGCGTACCTCCACGCCATCAAGTTGCAAGAGGCGTCCCAGTGCGCCGGGACGCGCCCCGGCCCCAATTCGGGCCACCGGATCTCCCTGCAGGCGGATCTCTGCCGTAATGCCCGACAGCTCTAGCGCCTCGTGCACTCGGCCTGTCGTCCGGGCCCGGTTGCTAGCGAAGGGACCCGAAGCCAGCAACCGGCGGCCGGCCCGCAGGGTCGGCAAATCGACGACAATACGATCGCCAGTCCCCCGAATCTCGATGTCTTCTCCGTCAACGGCGAGGCGCAGGTCGGCAAGGACTTCGAGGGGAAGGGCCATGACATTGAAGTAGAAGGGTGCGTCCGAGGAAGCGTTAATCTATCTCGATCCTCCCAGCCGTCCGACCTGGATCGAGAGGCAGAACGAAGTGAGAACGGGACCGCAGGGGAGCAGCCTGCGGCCGGGCAGACGCTCCCCCACGACATCCGTTCCGTAGAAGATGCCACAGGGGAGGAAGACTTACGACCCGTTCTCCTTGGTTCGGATCTTCAGGGTGCCGTCCATCTTCCAATGAGCGTGGCTGGCATCGTCTCCAACTTTGCTCGGCACGTAGAGATCGAAGTCGTCGAACTCGTAAGTAATTTGGGCGCCTCGGCCGGTCAGCTTGTCGTAGAGGGCAATGGCCAGTTCCGGCCAGGTTTGGGTTTCATCGAGTTCAGCCATGGGTACATGTCGATTCTTGATGAGAAGTGCGTTGGGCGAAAATGCGCCTAGACCGGCGTTGGTCTGAGGTGCGTCATATGGAAGTCCGAAGGGAAAGTCTGGTTTCCGCGGACCCGTGAAACGTTTTCGTAATGGCCAATTGAGGGGACGGACTAGCTCCCGGTTCAGTGAAATCCATCGTCGCCCTCGTCTGTATATAAAAGTGTTGTTGAATCACTTTTGCCTGTCCATGTCGTCTTCCTTCACCGTTCTCGTTACTGGGGCCACCGGGTACGTGGGCGGCCGCCTTGTGCCCTGCCTGCTGCAGGAAGGGTACACGGTGCGGTGCTTCGTACGCGATGCCGACCGGCTCCGCGCACAACCCTGGAGCGAAGACGTGGAGGTAGCGGTGGGCGACGCCCTAGAGGCCGAGACCGTACCGCCGGCCATGGAGAACGTGGATGCAGTGTACTACCTAATTCACTCCCTCGGGGCCGGCGAGAACACTTTCGAGGAGCGCGACCGCCGCGCCGCTACCAATGTCCGGCGGGCGGCTGAGGAGGCGGGCGTGCAGCGCATCGTGTATCTGGGCGGTATGCGGCCGAAGGGCGAACGACAGTCTAAGCACCTGCAAAGCCGCATCGAAACCGGCAAGGTGCTCCGGGACGGACCGGTGCCGGTCACGGAGTTTCGGGCCGCCCAAATTGTGGGGTCCGGCAGCCTATCCTTCGAGCTGGTGCGGTACCTCACCGAGCGGGTCCCCATTATGATCTGTCCGCGATGGGTCCAGACGCCGACCCAACCCATCGCCATTCGCGACGTGCTCCAGTATCTGGTGGCGGCACTCAACCAGCCGGAAAGTGCCGGCGAGATTATTGAGATCGGCGGGGCCGACGTGCTCACCTACGCCGAAATGTTCGAGATCTACGCCGCCGTGCGGGGCCTCACCCGGTGGGTCGTGAACATTCCGTTCCTTACCCCCCGCCTGTCGTCCCACTGGGTGGGCTTCGTGACGCCCATTTCCAACAGCATCGCCCGCCCGCTCATCGAGGGGCTCGACAACGAGGTGGTCGTCGACGATCCGTCGAAGGCCCGCACGCTGTTCCCCGACATCGAACCCATCGCCTTCGAGGCGGCCGTGCGGCTGGCCCTTCGCCACGCACGGTCCGGTGCCGTGCCCACGGTGTGGAACAGTGCGGTCTCCTCCGTGCCCGACGATACGCCGACCACCCGACTCGAAATTAGCGAGGGCCTCTACCGTGAGGAACGTACCGCAACCGCGACGGCGGCCCCGAGCGCCGTGTTCGATGTCATCGATCGCCTGGGCGGGCACAACGGATGGCTCTACGGAAACGTCCTGTGGCGGCTACGGGGATGGATTGACCAACTGGTCGGGGGCGTGGGCTTTCGGCAGGGCCGGCGCGATCCCGAAGCGCTCCGCGTGGGCGACACGGTCGATTTCTGGCGTGTGGAGGCGCGAGAGCCCGATCGGCTCCTGCGCCTGCGGGCCGAAATGCGGCTTCCGGGCCGCGCCTGGTTGCAGTATGAGGTGGCCCCCCAGCCCACCGACGAGACACGCAGCCGCATCACCCAGACCGTCTTTTTTGAGCCCAAAGGCCTGACCGGCACCCTATACTGGTCGCTCGTCCGGTGGCTGCACGGGCCTTTGTTTGCTGGACAATTGCACGCCCTGACCACCCGCGCTGAGGGCCGCGCGACGGCAAACGGATCCTCGCGCCCGTCTGGCCCCCCTACCGTCCAGTCGTCCGCGTAGCTCTGCCGCTTCGTCCGAGCCGACTAGTTCAACCACCAGATGGCGGCGTTGAGTGCCAGGGCGTAGGTCACCCACGCCAAGTACGGCACCAGGATCCAGCCCGCCGCGGACCGGATCCGGAAAAACTGATCCATAGTCCAGGCTACGGCCGCCCACAGGCCGAGGATAACGACGAGCCCCAGGGACGGGGATCGGGCGCCGAAGAACGCAAACGACCATCCGGCATTGAGTGCCAGCTGTATGCCGAACGCCGTGAGGGCCGTGCGCACTGGAGCGTGACGAAGGCCGCGCCGCCACACTAGAAATGCCGCCAGCCCCATGAGCGCGTAGAGCAGGGTCCAGACCGGCGCAAACACCCAGTCGGGCGGTGTAAAGCTCGGCTTGGCGAGCGTGGGGTACCAAGTTGTGACCGAGGTCTGGGTGACCCATCCCGCCAGTCCCCCCACGGCCTCGCACAGCAAAATGGCCCCGAGGGCCTGTCCCAGCAGAATGAGTGTCTTGCGCCAGTCGTCAACCATCGGCGTAGATTCATCTGTGGGAAGGATCGGAGGTAGGGAAGATAGACACGCCCTGGGACTTTTTCACTCGACCACCGATTCTGGCGAGGACGTCCCCTCCCTCGCTTCCACCGGCGATGGGGCCTGCGTATCCGACCTGTTTTGCACAACGCCACCGACCCGTCCCAAGAACGCGTGTGGGCACTGCCCGTATGCTCGGCGAACCGAATCAGATAACCACGTCGGTCTGGAAAAGGCAAAATCGCTTCCCTTCTACCTTCCTCGCAACCGCGGTATGATTTCGCCCCGGAAACTTCCTCTACTCACTCTGTTCGTCGGCCTTCTGCTAGCCAGCGCGGGCGGACCCCCGGGCTATGCCCAAGAAACCGATACCCTCGGCACGTCCGCCCCCCCTATTCCAGGACTGGACGTGGTGCCGCAGTCACAGCGGTCGGACGTTCCCTACGTGCCCACCTCCACTCCCGTCGTGGACAAAATGCTGGCGATGGCCGGCGTGGACGGGGACGACCTGGTGTACGATCTCGGGAGCGGCGACGGACGCATTGTCATCCAGGCTGCCCGGAAATATGGTGCGCGCGGCGTCGGCATCGAGATCGATCCCGACCTAGTGAAGAAGGCACGCAAGAAGGCCCGTCAGGCAGGTGTGAGCGACCTCGTGGAGTTCCGGCAGGCGGACCTCTTTGAAACAGACTTCAGTGATGCGACGGTGGTGACCATGTACCTGCTCCCCTCCGTCAACCTCAAGCTGCGGCCCAAGCTCTTTGAGCAACTCGCCCCAGGCACGCCGGTGGTTTCCCACGACTTCGACATGGGCGCATGGAAGCCGGAGCAGAAAGTGAAGCTGGAAGGTGACATTGTTTACCGCTGGACCATCCCGTCGGAGGTGCCGGCGCACCTTCAGGACGACGGATCTGAGGAGGAAGCGCCGTAGCCGGCGCCTCGTACCCCGAGTCCTTCGGGAACGACTATGCGTCGTCGTACACCGCATCTGGGTCGAACACCTTGTCGCCGTCTGTGTGGAGCGTGTTGCCCTCCACCCGGCGGTAAAAGCAGGAGCGGTAACCGGTGTGGCAGGCCCCACCCTCCTGCCGCACCTTGAACAGCAGCGTGTCGCCGTCGCAGTCGAGGCGCACCTCCTCCACCGCCTGCGTATGCCCGCTCGTCTGGCCCTTCACCCACCGCGCCTGACGGGAGCGGCTCCAGTACACCATCTGCCCGCGGTCGAGCGTCTCGCGGAGGGTATCGGCCGTCATGTACGCCATCATGAGCACCTGGTCGGTGTCGGCGTCTTGCACGATGGCGGGGACGAGGCCGTCGGCGTCGAACGCAACGGCGTCGAGGAGCGCGGAATAGGAATCATTCATCGGGGCGGTGGGCGTGGTTGTACAAGGCTGAAGCAGAGGTAGGCGGGTGCCGCACAGCGAATCTGTTTGGAGACGGCAGCGTTGGAATGGTCTCAACGTATCGGAATCACTCTCCTTCCATGCGCCGCGTACTGTCTGTTCTGGCCCGTCTTCCCCGTCTGCTGCTCATTGGGCTCGTGCGGGCATACCAGCTTCTGCTCTCCCCCCACCTCGGACGGACGTGCCGGTTCCATCCCACCTGTTCCAACTACGCCATTCAGGCGTTCCGGGAGTACGGCGTGCTGAAAGGCCTGGTGCTCACGATCTACCGCCTCGGGCGCTGCCACCCGTGGGGCGGGCATGGCTACGACCCGCCACAGTGGTTTGGGGAAGACGCTCTCTCGGACGCGGCGACGGCCGTCGTCTCCGAAGAAGCCCCTCCGGAGTCGTGACGTTTCGGAGACGCGAGGACGGGACTAATCGCTGGGGAAGACCTCGTCAGCGAATGCCGGCCGCGCCCTTCCTCTCTGTCCCCCACCGCATCCCATTCCGGCGACTGCACACCTCCGGTCCACGCAGAAGTCACGGCACAATTCCTCGCCGGCAAGGTACAGCCGAACGGTCTGCGCCGTCCTTTCCGACAGTCTCCCGCGCCGCATGTCGCACCCTACGTTCCGCCTCTACAACACGCTGACGCACGAGACCGAGCCAGTGGAGCCGATCGAGGAGGAGCACCTCCGGTTCTACAGTTGCGGGCCCACGGTGTACATGTATGCCCACATCGGCAACTTCCGCTCGTTCCTGACGGCCGATTTCATTCGTCGCACCGCGGAGGCCCTCGGGTGGGACGTGACGAACGTGAGCAACATCACGGATGTGGGACACCTTACGCAGGACGATCTCGTAGACCCCGGCGGTGAGGATAAGATGCAACAGGCCCTGGAGCGTGAGGGCGAACGCTTTGCCAACATCTACGACCTGGCCCGCCACTACACCGGGGCCTTCCTGGAGGACTGGCGCGCCCTCAACCTGCGCGAGCCCGAGGTCCGCCCCCGTGCCACTGAGCACGTCACCGACCAGTTGCAAGCAGTAATCGAACTGGTGGAGAAGGACCATGCCTACACCACCGATCAGGGTGTGTATTTCTCCGTGGAGAGCTTTGAGGACTACGGCCACCTGAGCGGCAATACAGAGGCCCAGCAGTTGGAGGCAACCGACCGCGAAACCGTGGAGGATCCGCAGAAGCGCGACCCGCGCGACTTTGCCCTCTGGAAGCACGACCCCGAGCACCTCATGCACTGGCACAGCCCATGGGGCTGGGGCTATCCCGGATGGCACATCGAGTGCTCGGTGATGGGGATGCGGTACCTCGGTGACCGTTTCGACCTACATACGGGCGGCGAGGACCTGATTTTTCCGCACCACGAGTGCGAGATTGCGCAGAATCAGGCCCTGGCTGGCCACCCGGTGGTAAACTACTGGGTGCACACGCGCTTCTTGCAGGTGGAGGGCGAGAAGATGTCCAAGTCCGCGGGCAACTTCTACACCGTGCGCGACCTTATTCAGCCCGGGCCGGACGACACGCATGTGCCGGCCTCCATTCGGCAGCGGGGCGGCGTCGATCCGCTGGCCCTCCGCTACGCCCTGATGCAGGGCCAGTACCGCAAGCCGTTCAACTTTACGCTCGACACCCTGGAAACTGCCGCCCGTCACGTGCGGCGCTACCGGTCCGTTTCGGAACACGTAGATGAGGCGCTGGCAGAGGACGCGGAGGGACCGGATCCCCTCGGCGATCGCCTCGATGCCATCTACGAACGCACCCTTGCGGCCATGTGCGACGACCTCAACACGCCGGCCGCCACCGCCGCTGCCCTAGAGGGCGTGAAGGCCATCGAGCAGACGGATCGGCTGAGCGGTGCCGCGGCCCGCAGCGCACAAGACTGGCTCACCCGTACAAACGACCTGCTCGGGATCGTCGCCTCTGAGTTTGAGTCCAACGAGCCCCACGAGGCGTCCGCCGACTCTGGCCTCGGTACTGCCGCCCAGAACGATGCCATTGAGGACCTCTTGGCCGACCGTGAGGCCGCCCGGGCCGACGGCGAATACGCCCGGGCCGACGCGATTCGCGACACGCTCGACGCTCTCGGAATCGAAGTCATGGACCGCCCCGACGGCACGGAATGGCGACGAAAGGTGGAGCTTTGACGAATGACTCGTGATGCGTGATCGCGTGACATCCCCCCGATGACAACCCGCGCGTAAGCTCCCTCGCCTCTCCCCCTTGCCCCTCGACCTTCCATCAGAATAACGGCTCAACCTACTGACTGAATATGGCCCCCGATGATGGCCCCCGCCACACCCTCCCCCTCCGTCCCAGGCGCCTGCGCGCAACCGAAAACATCCGCCGCATGGCGCGGGAGACGCGGCTGTCGACGGACGACCTGATCGCCCCACTGTTCGTCATGGACGGCGCGAACGAGCGGGAGGAGGTATCGTCGATGCCCGACACGTACCGCCACACCATCGATCGCCTGGTGGACAAGGCGGAGACGCTCCACGACCTGGGCATCCCTGCCATCGCCCTCTTCCCCGCCATTCCCGACGCGAAGAAAACCTCGGACGCCGCCTACGCCCTCGAGCCGGACCACCTGTACCCCAACGCCGTCCGTGCCCTCAAGGACGCGGTGCCGGAGCTTCTGGTGATTACCGACACGGCTCTCGACCCCTACAATTCGGACGGGCACGACGGCATCGTGCGCGACGGGGAGATTCAGAACGACGCCACCATCGACGTCATGCGCCAGATGGCGGTGCTCCACGCTGAGGCGGGTGCCGACGTCGTGGCGCCCTCCGACATGATGGACGGCCGCGTAGGACTCATCCGCGAAGCCCTCGACGACGCCGGCCATCCAGACACCGCGATTCTCTCCTACACCGCCAAATACTCCTCGGCCTACTACGGTCCCTTCCGCGACGCACTCGACTCCGCCCCGACCGACGAGGATAAGAAGGCCGACAAAGAGATCCCCGACAACAAAGACACCTACCAGATGGACCCGGCCAACGGCGAGGAAGCCGTCCGCGAACTGAGGCTGGACCTGAACGAAGGGGCCGACATGGTGATGGTGAAACCAGCCCTTCCCTACCTCGACGTCATCCACCGCGTGCAGGCCGCGAGCGACGTACCGGTGGCCGCCTATAACGTGAGCGGCGAGTACGCCATGATCACCGCCGCCGCCCAAAACGGTTGGCTGGACCGGAGGAACTGCGCGATGGAAGCCCTCACTGGCATCCGCCGCGCCGGGGCCGACGTCATTCTCACCTACTTCGCCGAAGACGCCGCCCGGTGGCTATCGGCGTAAAGAAGGGGCCCGCCGTCAATAGAAGATTACGAGGGCGCCGCAACACGTACCGCCCCCAAGATTGGGGCCCAAGATTGGGCAGGCGGTGTACACTCTCTTCCAAACTACACTCTCCTCCTACATGAAACGCCTCTGCGCTACACTGCTTCTTGGCTTCGTACTCTGTGCGTTCGGCTCGCCGCCGGCTCAGGCCCAAACCCCGTCGTGGCAGCACCAGATTGTCTTCAACGCCGGCCCGCAGTTTGTGACTGGGGACGCCAGCGACGCCTACAAGACCGGCCTCGCCATCGACGTGGGCTACTACTACCGTGCCTCCGACGCCTTCTTCGTTGGCGTATACGGCGGGTACCAGCAGTTTGCCAGCGACAACGGATCGGACGACCTCGACCTGATCCCGGTCAACCTCGCCTTCAAGTACAATTTTTCGCTGACAGGCATTCAGCCCTACGTTGGGGGTGAAGGGGGACCGTTCTTCCTGAGCAATGGCGAAAGCTCCACCGAACTCGGCATCGCCCCCCGCATCGGCGTGCGCATCCCCCTCTCCCGCGGCATTGACCTGGATCTGAACCTGAAGTACAACGTGGTCTTTACCGACAACGACAACCTCACCTACGTGGGCACCAACGGCGGCTTCGCCTACATTCTCGACCGGACGAACATTCAGTACCGGTAACCGACCCGTGCCAATCGGCTCCCCCGACGCCTCCGTCCCGCACAGTCGGGGCGGAGGTTTTTGTACGCGAATCGGATATGCGGGGAATTTTTCATTCTCTCGCACACATTCCCGGGCGGTCTTCCTAGGTTGCCGTACCATATCCCTCGTTTTCTCGCGCGCAATGCATCCAAGCCATGGCTACTGAAGTGACACACATCGACTACAGTGACCTCTCTGGCGGTCTCGTCCGCATGATGGACCGGTTTAAGAGCGAAGGGACACTGACCGGCGACATTGAGGACGACGACCGCCTCCGCGACGACCCGAACGCCGCCCTTCTCGGTCTCCTCTACGACCAGCGTGTCCGGGCCGAGTCTGCGTTCACGGGGCCCCTCCGCCTCAAGGACCGCCTCGGGCACCTCGACATGGGCGAGATCGCCGCGATGGACTTCGACGCGTTCCAGGAGCACTTTTCGGAATCCCCCGCCGTCCACCGCTTCGTAAACAAGATGGCGGAAAATACGCAGAAGGTGGCCGCTCACATCGCCGAGGCGTACGACGGCAACGCCGCCAACCTGTGGAACGACGGGGCTGACCTTGACACCATCGAGAAGCGGCTCCAGGAACTGCCGGGTTTCGGCCCCGCCAAGGCGTCCAAAATCAAGTACGTGCTCCACTACTTTGGCCATCGCGACTTCTCGGACGCGTAGGCCCACTGCCGACTAGACGCCCGCGGAGGCGGACGACGGTCCTGGAGGCTCGGTCCTCTCTTCAGACTCAGCCCCCCCGTCCTCCGCGGCCCGAATGTCGGCCTCCGACTGGTCACGGTGAAGGCGCTTGCGCTCCAGGTTGCGCTCCATCGACGACTGTGCGGCCGGCGCGACGTAGCTGTAGGCCGCTGCCACCCCGAGATTGAAGAGGGCCGCCCCCACTCCCAGCGCCGCCCCAAGGTACCGGGGCCCCGACAGGGCAAGGCGAATCATGACCGTGGCCGCGGCGAAGCCGGAGTTGCGAAACACCACGTGGTACGTCGCGCTGTAGCGGAGCGAGATTAGCACGACGAGCACGTCGCTGAAGATGAGAATCGTATAGAACGCATTGAAGAAGGGGACGGTCTCGTTTCCGCGCAAGGGCTGTACAACGGCGTAAATGCCAAGCCCGAGGAGAATGAGGAGCAGCGCGTTGGCGACCAGCTTCTTCTGCGCCACGAAGTAGTACGCCTGTTCCTCCGTCTTCGTGATGGGCTGATGCTGCTGCATCTTGTAGAACAGACCCAGCGTAAGAAAAATAAGGAGAGCCGCCGTGGCGTCGATCACGAGAAACTGCACGGCCTCCCGCCCCGCCTCGAACGTCCACTGAATGGTCGCGTCCTCAAACTCGACCAGCTCTTTGAAGGAGCGCCGGATCAGGATGAGCGAAAACACCTCGAACTGCTTCCCCGCCGTGTCGGCCACACTCGTGGCAAGCCCTACGACCAGCCCCACCAGCTCCACCACCAGAAAGAGGGTGAAGGCAATGTCGATGGCCTTGAAGTGATTAGTGGAGATCGACCCGGCCATCACATCGGGCAACGCCCCCATTCGATTGAGCTCAATCAGCACCAGCGAACTCAAAAACCCGCCCACCAGGACCAGAGCAACGAGCCGGCGGGCCCCGCTGCTTTCCCACCAGGTCTCGAACGAATCGAAGACCCGGCTGCTAGCTCGGAGGAAGGCACGAATTACACTCATAGGAACGGGCGCGCCTCTGAATGAGCGGCGGTGATGTGAGGACCATAAGCCGGACGCAGCGGGAGTTCTCCCGGTCTCGGAAGCGTTTCAGTACCGTTACGCTTCCCCCACGTGCCTACAGCGTCTGCGGGTCGATCTCTACCACCTGTCGGTTCATCAGCGCGAGCGTGCGGGCCGGGTACGATTTGACAAGGCGATGATCGTGCGTCGCGACGAATAAGGTCATGCCCTGCCGGTGCAGGTCGAGGAGAAGCTCGTGGATCTCGTCGGCGACGTCTGGATCGAGGTTTCCCGTGGGCTCGTCGGCCAGCAGCACCAGGGGATCGTTCGCGATGGCGCGGGCAATGACGACCCGCTGCTGCTCCCCACCGGAGAGCTCGTGGGGGTAGTTGCGGCGCTTGTGGGTAAGGCCCACGCGCCCGAGGGCCTTCGTCACCCGTTCCTCAACTGCGGAGCGGGGGGTGCCGGTGGCGTACAGCGCGAAGGCGACATTTTCGTAGGCGCTCCGGTCCGGCAGGAGTTGGAAGTCCTGAAAGACGACCCCAATCGAGCGGCGGAGGTACGGAATGTCTCCGTCGTCGATGCGCCCGGAGTTGTACTCGCCAATCTGAACCTCCCCATCGTCCGGAAACAGGTCCATGTACAACAGGCGGAGGATGGTGCTCTTGCCACTTCCCGTGGGGCCAACCAGGTAGGCCTTCCCCGAACGGCCCAGGTGAAACGATACGTCGTCCAGGACCGAATGGTGCTCCCCGTTGGGGAGAGCAAAGGAGACCGAGACGTTGTTGAAGTCGATCACGGGCCAAGCAGCAGATGGAATGCCAGTGGGACCACAACGTCGCGGTCTGCCGGGGAAGGGTCAAGCCCAGCGGCAGCGGCGTCCGGCCCCCGTCCCGATTGGCCCTCCGCGCGCTCCGGACAGGGGGCCACTCCACTACTGACTGGCCGGGCGGGCTGCCTGCCGACGATGACGCGCAATGGCCACGGCCAGCTCCAGGGCGTTGCGTGTGCTTCCCGGGAGCGCCATTCCCTTGCCCGCAATGCCGTAGGCCGTGCCGTGATCGGGCGAGGTGCGCACGATGGGTAGGCCCGCCGTGTAGTTGACCCCGTGGTCGAACGCAAGGGCCTTGAAGGGGACGAGGCCCTGATCGTGATACATGGCCAGAGCCGCGTCGAAGCCCGAATCGAGCTGAGTTCCGAAGAAGCCGTCCGCTGCGACGGGCCCCTCCACCCGGAACCCCTCCTGCCGGGCCGCCCGGAGGGCCGGGGCAATCACGTTCTCCTCTTCTCGTCCAAATGCTCCCCCCTCTCCCGCATGCGGGTTCAGACCAAAGACCGCAATTTTGGGCTGTTCGATCGCAAAATCGTCGCGCAGGGAGGCATCGATCACGCGGAGTTTCTCCAGGATGGCCTCTTCCGTCACCGCCGCCGGCACCTCGGCAAGGGGAATGTGGCTCGTCACGAGGCCGACCCGAAGCCCCCCGGCCACCATCATCATCGTGGGGCGGGCGCTGCCTGTCATCTCTGCGAGAAACTCCGTGTGGCCCGGCACGTCGTATCCGGCCTGTCGAACGGCATCCTTCGAGATGGGCGCCGTCATCATCGCATCGACGGCCCCCTCCATGCACGCCTTTACGGCCTTTTCCACGGCCCGCATGGCCAGACGCCCTCCCTCCGGCGTGACCGACCCAAACATGACCGGCGGTTCTGGGTCCTCGGCCACATCGAGTACCGCCACGTCACCGTGGGGAACCTCTTCCGGCACCTCGTCCACCACGTGGATGTCGAGGTCCGAAAAGCCCAGCACGTCGGCGTGGACCCGCAGCACGTGGGCCGAGCCGATAAGAACCGGGGTCATGGAGGGCATCAGGCTGGGGTCGTGCAGGCTCTTGAGCACGACTTCGGGCCCGATCCCGTTCGGGTCCCCCAGGGTGATGGCCACGCGCGTGGGGGCTCCGTTGGGGGCCGGGGGTTCGGGTCGCTGGAATGTGGGTCGTTGAATGTGCATGGGAGTACGGTCAGGTTCAGAGGGAACGACAGAGCAGCACCCGACGCCTCAGGACTCTCCGCGGGTCCGCACGGAGTTATCCAGATGGTCTACGAGAAGGCGCACCCCAAATCCCGTGCCGCCCTTGGGCTGGTATGCCTGATCGGTTTTGCGAAAGGCAGGCCCGGCGATGTCGAGGTGAAGCCAGGGCATCTCGTCCACGAAGTGCTCCAGGAACTTGCCGGCCGTGATGGCACCGGCCTTCCGACCGCCCACGTTCTTGAGGTCGGCCACGTCGCTCTCCAGGTGCTCGTTGTACGTGTCGTACATCGGAAGCGGGTGGACGCGCTCGCCCGTCCGCTCGCCGGCACGCTGGATCGCGTAGAGGCGCTCGGCAGCGGCGTCGGTCTCGCTGGTCATGACGCCAGCGGCGGCCTGGCCCAACGCCACGACACAGCTTCCGGTGAGGGTAGCTACGTCGATGACTAGTTCAGGGGAGTAGTGGTCGACGGCGTAGGACAACGCATCGGCCAAGAGCAGGCGGCCTTCGGCATCGGTGTTCAGGATCTCGACGGTGGCGCCAGAATGCATGCGCACCACGTCGCCCGGGACGTAGGCCTTCCGGCCGGGACGATTGTCGGTGGCGGGTACGAGCCCCACTACGTGAAGAGGCACGTCGAGGTCGGCCAGTGCCTCAAAAGCCCCCACAACCGCGGCCGCCCCGCCCATGTCGGCCTTCATCATGTCCATTGAGTCTTTCGTGTTCTTCAGGGACAACCCGCCAGTATCGAAGACCACGCCCTTCCCCACCAGCACCACCGGGGCGTCGTTCACGGCGTTTGACGGCGCCCACCGCAGGATCGAAAATGTCGGCGGGTCGAAACTACCACGGTTCACAGCGAGCACGCCGCCCATGCCCTCCTCGCGAATGCGATCTTCCCCCCACGTTTCCACCGCGTACCCGTGCGCCTCGCCCGATGCTTGGATGGTCTCGGCCAGTTGCCGGGCCGTTTTCTCGTCGGGCGACCGGTTCACGAGGTCCCGCGCCGTGCAGGCACCGGCAGCCTGAGCCTGCCCGCGCTCCGCCCCTTCTTCGACGGAAGGGAGGTCGTGCTCCTCCCCCACGTGCACGACAATTGTCGACGGCCCCTCAAAACCATCGTCGGTCTTGTAGCGGCGGTACCGGTACCCCCCCAGCATGAGTCCTTCCACGAGCCCTTGTGCAGCCCGGGTGTCGTTGAGGGGACCGGACGCGGGCAGGAGCGCGGCCACCGTGTCGGCCTCGTGGTCAAGCGCGACTTTTGCCCCGGCGGCCGCGGCCGTCCGCAGGTCGTCCGCCTCGAAATCCGTACCGTCTCCCAGCCCCACAAATACGACCCGGGGCGCCACCGTGTGCTCCGGATATAGCACCCGGGTGCGTCCCCGCTCCGCCTCAAAATCCTGCAGCCCCCGGTCCACCGCGGGCCCGAGCGTACCGGCGAGAGCATCGATAAGGGGCGCCGGGGGCGTAGTGGACACCGGAAGCAACAGCAGGTCCACCTCAAGGTCAACCGGTGCCTCTGTGGTCGTGGTAACGGTCATGGGGAAAGCGGTTACATCGACGAGGGATGCGGCGCAACGTCCGGGTTGCTGCAGTTTCCAGCCCCCGACCTTCCACTCCGCGGCGTCGTCACGTTAATCGCCGGTGACAATCAACGTCAACCCCGTCGCTACGGTGTTTTTGGGCGCTTCACAGAGCACAGGCCCGTCCTCCCAAAACGAAAGGCCGCTAATTGGAGTCCGAGGCGGCATCCAAGAGAGTCTCCAGGTAAGACTGATCCTCGGGCGAGAGATCGTCATCGGGGGCGTGGCGCGGCTCGAACGCAATATAGTCGGCGGCCGCGTCGATCACGTCCTCGATGGTCTTTTCGAAAGTCGGGCGCTTCACGTACGCGCCCGAGGCGTTGCGGTGTCCTCCTCCCCCAAAATGGCGCGCCCACTCGTCAACGCGGACGTCTGCTTCCGAGCGAAAACTAATCTTGGCCCCGTCGTCGGTCTCGGAAAACAGAAGCGCTGCCTTTACGCCTTCGATGGAAAGGACATAGTTGACAAAGCCCTGCTTGTCGTCCCAGCTCGCCCCCGTGTCCTCCACCATGCGCTGCGTAACCACAGAATAGCCGAGTTGGCCATCGTAACGGAGCCGGATGCGATTCAGCATTCGACCGAGCAGGCGCAGGCCCGGCATTGACTTCCGGTCGTAGATGGTTTCGTGGATGGGTGCCGGCTCGATACCGCCCCGCTCCAGAATGTCGGCGATGATGCGATGGAGCGCCGGCGTGACGCTGCTGTACCGGAACGACCCGGTGTCGGTCACGATGGCTGTGTACAGGGCCGTGGCGATGGCCCCGTCCAGATGCTCCGGGGCCAGACCATCGATAATCTCGTAGATCAATTCGCCCGTAGCCGCCGCCGTATCCCGCACAAACAGGACATCGAACCATCGCTCCGGGTCCAAGTGGTGGTCGATGAGTACTGTGGTGGCGGTGGCATCCCGGACGAGCGATCCGACCTTGCCGATCCGCTCCTCATCGTTGGTGTCGAGCACGAAAGCCACGTCGGCCTCGGCCAATGCTTCCTGTTGCGAGAGGGCCCCATCGTAGACCTCTACCTGCTCGGCCCCTGGCATCCAGTCGAGGTTATAGTCGTGCTCGTCGCTGTTCACCATCGCCACCGTCTTCCCCATCTTCTCCAGAAATCGCCCGAGAGCAAGCTGGGACCCCAGGGCGTCCCCGTCCGCCCCCAGGTGCGTCGTGATGAAGAACCGATCGTTCTCCCGAATGAGCGCAAGTACGTCGTCGAGCATGCGTCGCCTCCGGTGCTCCCATGGTCGAAATGGCTAGAATATCTTTCTCCTAACGGAGGGCGACAGGAAGGGTTCAGCCCTTCTGGAGGTCCCTCGATCCCGCAAATCGCTATGCCCCGGCGTCTGTCCACTATTTGGGAGGCGACTGCGCAATAACGCAACGCGTGCCCTCCGGACGAGCCTCGCCCCTGTACTTTACGGTGCGTTTTTGGAGCAATATTTTGGTATACAGTACTAGTTCTGGTCCATATCCAGGAGTTGTATCTATTCGGGGATGTTTTTCTCCGGGTCTTTCTTGAAATTCGCCGTGCCTGTACGCACTCTTCGATCTGCCCCGGCTGGGGGCCCGATGACCCGCCCTGTGGGCAAGAGCGCCTTCTCTTTTTCATTCCAGTTCGACGTCATGCATCGACGAGTCCTTTCATCGCTTCTACTCCTTGCTCTTACAGCCTTCGCGCTCACTCCCGCCGTGCAGGCCCAATCGGACGGCTCTGCGGACGTGCACAATGGGCTTTATGGAAAGCTGGGCGTGGGCCTTTCGGATTACACAGGGGACTTTCCGATTCAGAACACGGGCTACCCCGTAGACTTCCAAGAATTCATCCGGGGCTCGGGCGCGCCGCTTATGTTCGACGGGGAGCTGGGATACCAATTTTCGCCCAACTGGGCGCTCGCCGCTGGTTTCCAGGGTGGGAATTACCCCATCGTGGGGTACGCTGGGCCTGTAGACGACTCGTGGCGCTACACGCCGCACCTGCTCGGCCGCTACACCTTCGGCTCGCCCAACGAGTCACCAATCTCTTTTTACCTGGACCTCGGGGCCAACGTCACATTCGGCGGGGACGATCCCCCCACGAGCGTCGGGTACGGCCCGTCCGTAGGTGGAGGTGTGGATATCCCCCTCAGCGATGCCCTTTCGTTCTACGTTGAGTCGCGCTTCAACTTCACGCTCCCAGACGATGCCATTGACGGATCGGCAGACATCGGGGATCGGCCCGGCAGCGTAACACCGAAGACGGACGACCCCAAAGGAAGCTCCACGGGCCCGTTCGACTCGGTGAATCAACTGCTCGGCTTTGGCCTCAAGTTTAGCCTGACGACCCCGGTTCCCCCGAAGGTGCTATCACTCGATGCACCATCCACCGCAGAGACAGGCAGTTCGGTCACCTTTGCGGCGTCGGTCAACGAGGACGACGCCAACAAGCCGCTTTCCTACCGCTGGCAGTTTGGAGACGGCAGTGCCGGGTCGGGCCTCACGGCCTCGCATACGTACAATCAGCCGGGGTCTTACACCGTCACCTTCACCGCCAGCAACGACGTTGGGGAGGCACGCCGCTCAGCCACGATTGAGGTAACGCCGCCGCCCCAGCCGGCCCGCATCGCATCGGTCAATGCAGACCCGAATCCGGTCGACGAGGGGACACCGGTCCGCTTCAACAGCACTGTGGAGGGGGACACCCCCGTGTCCCTGGAGTGGCGGTTTGGCGACGGGACGCGCGCAACCGGTACGTCGCCCCGCCACACCTACGAGGAGCCGGGCGAGTACACCGCGCGCCTGGAGGCGTCCAACGAGGCGGGCTCGGACACCCGTACCGTCACGGTGCAGGTCGAGCGGGTCCTCCCGGCAATCTGTTCGACAGTGAGTGAGTTCAACTCCGCCTTCTTTGAGCGCGGGTCGAGTACCCTCACCGAGGAGGCGCGGAGCAGTCTCCAGGAGAACGTGGAAGTGCTTGCCCAGTGCCCGAACCTGACGGTGCGAGTGGAAGCATTTGCGGCCCCGGGCGAGCCGACCCCGGAGGCCCTTTCGGCGGACCGCGCCGAAGCGGTCGCGGGCTTTTACCGGGACAACGGCGTACCGGCCGATCGCCTAACGGCCCAAGGCCAGGGGACGGTTGAGGGTGTGACGACGAAGAAGGGCGCCGCGCGGCAGTACCGGCGGGCCGACTCCGTTCTGGAGCGGGCGGACGGTGGGATGTAGCGCCCTGCTCTTTTGCCGAAATCGGACGGTGAGCCGTTCCGGGCGGGGGGCCGCTACCCCTCGACCCATACGGTCTTCGCGTTCACGAACTCGCGGATGCCGTGGTGGGAGAGCTCTCGCCCGTAGCCGCTGTCCTTAATGCCTCCGAAGGGAAGACGCGGGTCGCTCTTCGTCATTTCGTTGACGAACGCGCAGCCCACCTCTAACTGCCGGGCCATGCGCTCGCCCTTTTCTACATCTTCGGTAAACACACTGCCCCCCAGGCCGAAGCGGGTGTCGTTCGCCAGCGCCACGGCGTGCTCGGCGTCGTTGGCCGCCACGATGGAGGCTACCGGCCCAAAGATCTCCTCTTCGAACGCGACCGTGCCGGGTTCAACGTCCGCGAGCACCGTCGGAGCGTAGTAAAAGCCGTCGCGCTCGAGGGTGTGCCCCCCGGCCAACGCGGTCGCCCCTTGCCCAATGGCGCGCTCCACCTGATTGTGCACGTCGGCCCGGAGGTCCGCCCGGGCCATCGGCCCGATGTCGGTATGGGTATCGGTCGGGTCCCCGACTGCAAGGGCCTCCACCTCTTCGATGAGGCGACCCGTAAAGTCGTCGAGCACCGGCTGCTCCACAATGAACCGCTTGGCCGCAATGCAGCTCTGCCCGTTGTTTTGCATGCGGGCAGTGCAGCCGACCGCCGCCGCCCGGTTGAGGTCCGCGTCGGCACAAACGATGAAAGGGTCGGAGCCGCCCAGCTCCAGCACCGTCGGCTTCACCTGAGCGGCGGCCTGCTGGGCCACCGCCTGCCCGGCGGGGACACTGCCGGTGAGGGTGGCTCCTCGTACACGATGATCGTCGAGCACGTCGCTCACGGTATCCTCCTCGATTCGGAGGACCTGAAGCTCATGGTCCGTAAAGCCGGCGCCCCGAAAAACGTCCGCGATGGCCTCGGCGCAGCCGGTCACGTTGGGCGCGTGTTTCAGGAGGACCGCGTTGCCGGCCATTAAGGCCGGCGCACCAAAGCGAAAGAGCTGCCAGAACGGATAATTCCACGGCATGATGGCCAGGATGGGCCCGAGCGGCTCGTAGGCGACATAGCTCTTCGTAGCGTCGGTCTCGACCGGCTCGTCGGCGAGAAATTCGGCGCCACGGTCGGCATAATACCGACATACCCAGGCACACTTTTCGGCCTCAGCTTCGGCCTGTGCGATGGGCTTGCCCATCTCTTCGGTCATGAGTGCCCCGTACGAATGGGCGTGGTTCTCCAACCGGTCGGCCGCGCGTCGCAGTCGCCGGGCGCGCTCGGACGCCGACCGGGCCCGGTTGGCAGCGAAGCCTGCCGTGGCGCGGTCAAGCCGCTGCTCCACCTCGTCGGCCGTGTGGAGCGGGTAGTCGTCGATGGAGGTGTCGGTGGCGGGGTTCGTGGAGGTGAGGGGCATCGGAGCAGTGCGCATCGTGAGACATGGAGCGGTTGTCGTGTTTGCACGAGGCCCCTTGAGGGGTGATCCTCCGTGCCCGTGGTCTTCCCTCCTATTCTTCTTCCTGTGTCTTCGTCGAGTTCTTAGATCTTGTGCCATTGGTCCTCGTAGATAGGACGGATGTTTTGCACTCAGGTCCCCATTCCTGCCGTCGTATGAACGAGTTCTCACTCCCCCCCGATGTCCGTATCGCCCGCGACACCGTAGAGCAACTGGTGGGACGCTCCATCCGGGACCTCTCGATTTATCGTCGGGCGCTGACGCACCGGTCGCTGCTGCGGGTGTACCCCGAGCAGTCACTCCTCTCCAATGAGCGGTTGGAATTTCTGGGAGACGCGCTGCTCGATGTGTTCGTCGGCGAAGTCCTGTACGAGCGCCTGCCGGACGAGGACGAAGGAGCGCTCACGCGGCTTCGTGCCCGCCTGGTCAGCGAGCAGCCCCTGGCCACCTACGCCCGCCGGATGGACCTGGGGGAACACCTCCTCATGAGCACAAACGCGGCGCGGGACCAGGGCCGCGACAATCCGAGTATTCTGGCCGATGCCTTCGAGGCACTCGTGGGGGCGGTCTACCAGGACCAAGGATACGCCGCCGCGCGGGCGTTCGTCCACGATCAGGTCATCGACCCATTCGACCTGATGGCCCTGGCGGCTCAGGACGAGAACTACAAAAGTCAGCTCCTCGAACACATGCAGGCCCACGGGCGTCCCCAGCCCACGTACCGAGTGGTGCATGAAACCGGCCCCAGCCACGACAAGACGTTTACCGTGGAGGTACAGGTGGGGGACACCGGCTACGAGCAGGGCACAGCAGGCAACAAACAGGAGGCCGAGCAGGAGGCCGCCCGTCGCACCCTCGCACAGCTGGCCGCTGCGGACGCGTGACTCTCCTTCCGACGCCGCCCCAGTTTCTCTCTGAAAACCGACCATTCCCCATGTCGACCCTCTCTGCCGAACTCGACCTCGCACTCGACCTCGCCCGCACGGCCGAGGCCGAGATTCTCCCCCGTTTCCGCCACGTCAGCGTCACCGAAAAACCGGACGGCACGGAGGTTACCGAGGCGGATCGGGAGGCCGAGCGGGTAATGCGAGAGCATCTGGCGGACGCCCGGCCCGACCACGCGGTGCTGGGAGAGGAGTTTGGCGAGAGCGGCCCGGACGATGCCCACTACCGCTGGGTCCTGGACCCCGTAGACGGCACGGCGGGCTTCACAATTGGGGTCCCCCTGTTCGGCACGCTCGTGGCCCTGCTGGCCGATGACGAGCCGGTCGTCGGAGTCATCCACTTCCCGGCCATCAACGAGACCGTGTACGCGGCACGGGGCGAGGGCTGCCGGTTCCGTACGACGGACGATGAGATGACAGTGACCGTAGACCCGGTCGACGCGCTGGGCGACGCTACCGTCACCAGTACTGCCCTTCACAGCTCCGACGTGACGACCGCAGAAGGACAAATCCCCTACCGCCTCACGGACGTCGTGCGGCAGGCGGGAAAATTCCGCTTCGTGACGGATTGCCTCCAGCACGCCCTCGTGGCGCGGGGCCGCACCCATGCGGCCATCGACACCCTCATGCGCCCCTGGGACGTGGCAGCCCTGGTGCCCTGCGTGCGAGAGGCCGGCGGCGTGGCTGCCCCCCTCGATCCCACCGCCGATGACGTGGTGTTCGGCGGCAGCCTCGTCACCGCAAGCAGTGATGCACTGCTCCGTGCGGTGCGCACCCGGCTTCAGCCCACGGACTAGGGGATGGCCCCCTCCGCCTCCGTGGTGTCGTCCGGCAATCCTTCGCCCCGTCGTTGCGCCATTCCCCGCGTCCCTGCCTCCACGATGACCGACCGCCTCCACACGCTCGACCTCCGCTTTCAGGATCAGCCGGGTACCATCGCGGCCTATCTGCTGCGGCACGACGATGGCGCGGCGCTCGTCGAAACAGGTCCCGGCACTACCTTTCCAATGCTACAGGCCCGGCTCGCCGAACACGGCCTCACCCCGGCCGACCTCTCGGCGGTGTTGCTTACGCACATCCATCTCGACCACGCCGGTGCCGCTGGGCACTTGGCCGAGCACGGCGCTACGATCTACGCCCACCACGCCGGCGTGCCTCACCTCGCCGACCCCGAACGGCTCCTGAAGAGCGCCACGCGCATCTACGGCGACGACATGGACCGGCTCTGGGGCGAGATGCGTCCGGTGCCCGAGGACCAACTGATCGCCCTCGACGACAAGGATTCCGTTCCGCTGGGCGACCACGAGGCCCTCGCGCTCAACACGCCCGGTCACGCCTCCCACCATCTGAGCTACGTCGTCGGGGAGGCGTGCTTCACAGGCGACGTAGGAGGAGTACGAATGCCCGGCGAGACACACGTGGAGCTTCCCCTGGCACCCCCCGAGATCCAGCTCGAGGCCTGGCGTGAGAGCCTCACGCGGCTCCGAACGGCGATAGACCGCCACGATGTGTCTCGGCTCGCTCTCACGCACTTCGGCGTCTACGACGACGTGGACGCCCACCTCGATCGCCTCGACACTGCCCTCGACGCTGCGGGTCGGTGGGCGGCCGACACGGTGCCCGCGCTCGCCGACGATGACGAGGCATTGCGCGAGGCGGCCACGGAGTGGATGCGCGGCCTCGCCACTACCAACGGCGTGGACGATGAGGCGTGGGCCCGCTACGAGCTGGCCAACCCGAGCTGGATGGCGGCGCTGGGCCTGCGGCGGTACTGGCAGAAGCACAAGGCCCCACCGTCGTCTCGGATGTAGGAACTACTCTCCTCCAGCCTCGGGCAGGGCGATCTCGGGCTCGTCGGGATGCGGGCGGTACAGGAGTGCCGTGTGCCCGATGGTGTCCACCACCTGCACGGCATCGAGGGCATCGGCCACGGCCTCCGCCACGGGCCGCACATCATTCGGGGCGTTGTCGAGCACGCGGATGGTCACGAGCTCGCGGGTGTTGAAGGCCTCCGCGATGGCCTCCCGCACGGCGTCGGTCAGTCCCTCCTTACCGATGTGGATAAGAGGATCTTGGTCGTGGGCTAGGCTACGAAGGTGAGCGCGCTGGCGGGCGGTGAGTCGGTCGGGCATCGGTCGGGGAGGGAGCCGCGGAGGAAAGAGCAGAATCGAGCGGTCCGCACGGGCGCAGCGGGACGACGTTCCAATCAGGGCGTCGTGGTGGGTCGGCGGGCGTCAGCCACGGCGGACGCGTACTGAATAAGGCCCCACCGTCCATTCACGGACCAGCCCGGATCGGTCTCGTCGAGCCGCTGTATCTGCGAGGCCGAGAGGCCCGCGGCTACCTCGGCCTTGAGGGTGCGCAGCGCGAGCACAGGCACAGGCAGCGGCGCCAAAGCCTCCGCGAAAGGTGTCGAAAAGTCCCACTGCCGGTCGCCCAGCAGGCGGCGGTAGTTGGCGTCGCCCTTGCTGATGAGCAGATCGGCACGCGCAAGTTCCGCACGGGTGTGAACAGGCAGTTCGCGGGCCCGGAGCGGCGAGGTCCAGATCCACGAATCACGAAGGCGGAGGCGCCCGTCCCCAAGCGCCACACGCAGCCGTTCGGCCAGGGCCCGTACGGCATCATTGTGCGCCGCCGCGAGCCGGTCGAGGGTCCAGTGCACGTCGTCCAAGAGTGCGTCGGAGACGAACGTGGGGTGGCCCTTCAGGTGCACCACGACATGCCCCACCGTTTCCGTGGCGAGCAGGCCGTCGACGAGCGCAAGGTCGGACACGAGCTCAAACCCCGCGTTGTCGGCCCAGAGGTCGACGCGGGCCGGAGGCTCCAGTGCCAGCAGGGCGTCAAGCACAGCGGTACTGTCGTTGACTAGCACGTGCTCCTCGGCACGGTCCGTCCCGCGATGATCCGGGCCGTCTTCGTCCGCAGCCCACATGCTGAGGTCGGCTTGATTTCCCCACAGCGCCGCCCGGAAGAGCCGCGGGAGCACCGACCGTGCGTCCTCATCTTGCCTCCGAGCGGCGGCACGCCCCTCCGCCAGTGCCTCAATTCCGTCGGCCGACGCGGCCAGCCCGGCCTCCTTCTGATACGTGAACGGGTCCTGGTGCCGAGTGGGCCCCACCTGGAAGTAGCCGGTGGCTTCCAGAAGGCGGCGGTAGAAATAGGTTTCCCCAAAAAACCACGGCGCCTCCAGCCACTCCTCCCCTTGGTGCAGGGCCACCCACTCGGCCCAAAGCGCGGCGTCGGGAGCCTCGTCGTCCGTGAGCGGTCGGATAGTCCCCTCGGGAAGGTCCTCACGGAGCGCCTGGAGACGCGCGTTGACCGACGGCGGAAACTCGTTCTCGTCGATCACCCGTCCCACAATGCGGGGCCAGCGCTCGGCGATGGTGCGGTGGGTGAACGAGCCGGGCTCAGTGCCCCGCAGCGGCGGCGGCAGGTCGGTACGGGCGGAGGTCGTCACAGGGGAGACGCGGTTGGCGACAGGGAATACAGCAGTCCGAAAACGCCTGTGGGAACGAACCGTTCAGGGGCGCTAGAAGGACACGGAGGCCGACACCTGTACGTCGCGGCCCGGCGACAGGGCGTAGCCCTTGTAGGTGTCCAGGAAGTCGCGGTACGTCTCGTCGAGCAGGTTGTCCACGCCGACCGAGACGGTGAGGGGCGCGCCCAGGCCCAGCGCCAGCGTGGTGCGGGCCTCCACGTTGACG
>Ga0207714_1000259_pt1 | contig 36156 bp, 27 predicted proteins | sample PonA232FremontCA_2_FD_187270 | JGI IMG/M metagenome (GOLD analysis project Ga0207714, IMG submission 187270) | Marine sediment microbial community from Fremont, CA, USA - Pond A23 Sediment 2 (SPAdes) | ecosystem: Environmental > Aquatic > Marine > Unclassified | place: USA: Fremont, California...
AATAGTATGTAATTCGTTGGTCTCGGTAACCTCTGCCATGGAACCCTCATGTTTTATTCATTACCTTTTGTGCTAGTCGGTGCATGAGGGTTTCATAAGGATTTAACTTAATTAACAGTTTGTAAATCAATATGGTCTGAATCTCAAAACAGACATTATGGGGTCAATCATTATGGAACCAGCATGAAATAATCATGTCCTTATTGTGTAAGTTCTTGGATGGGGGTTTCAATGGGTTAAATGAAAAATCCAAGGCGATATGGCCCCCAAGGGGTTAGGCATACTCCTGCATCAACCGCACAAGCTTATCGATGCCACCACCAGCTTTATCTAAAAAATAATGCGCTCCCAGCTCATAACTCTTCCTTCTTTGTGAAATATCGGTTAACCGGGTCAGAACAACGACCAACATCTCCAGGTCATGATGTATCAGGTAATCAAGGATTTTAAACCCCTGATTCCTGGACAAATGTATGTCAATGATAATGGTATCCGGGTAATGGCTTCTGATAACATCAATGGCTGAGTCAACATCCCCGGCTTCAAAGATAAGATGGAGGTTTTTGACCTTACTGAGCAACCTTCTCAGCTTGCTGCGTTCTGCTTTGGAGCCATCTGCAATTAATACTTTCATGCTCATCTGATAAAACCTTTACGGACGATAGGTGAAGCGGCAGATCTGACAGGAATTTCATCCTTTGGCTTCAGGGAAAGGAAGGACATTATAAGACCACTTATGATCTGTTTTGCCGTGAGCAAAAATCGTTTAAAGGACGTTGAGCAAAAACCTTTTGAAGGATGATGGCCATTCCTTCCTATTTCAAGATACAACATTATTTGATGCCAAACAAGTTTTTTACGTATTAATACCTAGCTTTAAAAATTTGTATTTATAGCTTTGAGTTTGTATTTTAATAAGCATGAAGAAACTATCTGCAGTGGCCCTGGCCTGTATGGCCCTGGTTCAGGCAAGCATTGCCCAGGACACCGACAGCCTGGTCCTGGAAAACACCCGCTATCTAAAAAAGCAGATCAACCTCTTAGAGTACAGGCTCAGCCAGTTGGAAAGGGGCACCCAATCGGGGTTCGACAGCCTGCAATCCTTGTCCTCCTCCTCCCAAAGGAAGCTCGAAAGGCTGGAAGCCCAGGCAAAACAGCAACACAAAAGCCTCCAGGACAGCCTGGGTCAAAACGCTAGTCACCTGGAACACTTTTTAACCCGCGCCCAAAGGCAGCTTTCACGCTCATCAACCCTTCATCTGGCAACTTATGGGGTAGCAACAGGGCTGATCATCTTGCTGTTGGTATTGTTTTTCCGGGAAAGGAAAAAGACCATTGACCATTTGATCCATCAGGGCGAAAAAATGGCCGGGCAGAATGAGCAAATCCTGGAGAAAACCGCTGAGCTGGATCAAATCAGAAACGATCTGGAAAAGAACCTCAAGCAGCAAAAAAAATTGAAAAAGAAGGTCAAAAAAATCAAAAAATAAGGCCATCCGCCACAGAAAAACCCGATTAATCCTCCTGCGTTTTGCCAGGTATTGAGTGAACAATAATTTTACGGGCTATGGGGAAGTCAAAAGCAACGATTGAGCGGGAAAAAGTCATCAAGCAAGTAGGCAGGGCCCTGGGTAGCTATCAAATGGTAAGCTCAGGCGACTCTATTCTGGTGGGGTTATCAGGCGGGATAGATTCATCGGTGATGTTGGATATCCTGGCCACCCGGCATAAATTCCTTCCCTTCGGCTATCAGCTAAAGGCCCTGCATGTTGAGGCTAAGGGTGGACCGCGAACGAGCGATCAGGCATATTTAAAGGAACTATGCGCCAGGCATGGAATCCCCCTGCATACCCAAAAGGTGTTTCCGGAAGAGGACCACCAGGGAAAAAAATCATTTTGCTTTCAATGTTCCTGGCAGCGCAGAGCAGCCGTATTTAAAAAGGCCCGGCAATTGGGGTGCAATAAAGTAGCATTTGCTCATCATATGGACGATGCCCTTGAAACCCTGTTTATGAATATGACCTTTCATGGTGAAATCTCATCCATTCCCCCGCGCATAGAGATGTTCAACGGAGCCTTTGAGCTGATTCGCCCGATGATTCTCACCAGCAATGCCCAGATTGAATCTTATGCCCGGCATGAAGGCATCCGGGGTGCCGAGTCAAAATGCTCCTTTGAACATACCAGCAAAAGGGAAACATTCAGGCAGATGATCGAAAACCTCTCCCAACTGCATCCCCAGGCCCGGCAAAATTTATACAATGCCATGGGCAACATCTACCAGGGTTATTTACCGGATAAGCCAACCGGCTGACGCGAGGGTCGGATCCATTGCAAAAGCAGCCAGCCAATGAAAGCCCCGGCTATATACCAGGGAAAATCGAGCCAGGAAAAGGTGGACCCCAGAATCGTGTGGCCCACGAAAGTAGAGCGAAATGGTTCAAGGAAGGCTGGATGCCAGTTTTGAAAAAATTCCACCAGGGAAGTCAGCAAAAAGGCGAAGGTGACCAATAATACCGAAAAGTGTTCGGGAAAAAACAGGTAAAGGATCAGGGAAAGCTCCACGACATAAAAAGCACCGGCCAAATGATTGGACACCCATGTCCCTTCCCACGCCGGGAGCATTTTTGAGACCACCCCCAGGGCGGCAACCAATACAATAAAGACAATGGTTTTGATGACGGTATTTCGATCACGCATAAGACAGGATAAAATTTGATGGAATGAAGGGGATCAAACAAGCCCTGGAGTCGTTCATATCTACACATCCAATTTTCCATGAATGATGGTAATGACGGCGACACAGAAGAAAATCAGATTTTCCACGCGGGCTTCATTGCTCATGTTACTTTCTATCAACCGTTTAAATGAGCGGATTTCATGATTCATCAATTGCTCGAGTAAAGACAATTTTGACTGGTCGAGTATACTGGAGTTTTCAGCCAATTCTACAGCTTCCCGGGAAAGGGCAAGGAGTTCTTCCTTTTTCAGGGTATCGGGTTCCGATTCGACTGCATGATCCCGGATCTCAATCAAGCGTTTGATGTTTTGTTCCGTTTGATCCATAGGGCCTTATTGAAAATTGGGAGTCAAATATAGCAATATTTTTGCATTTAAAAAACCGAATGCCACCCCTTTTGCTACATCGATGGGAAATGCATTGGCCCGGGCAGGGACCTGGGTGTCCAGGGCTCTGAATGGCAACGTCAAAAGGGATGCTGAAGAATTAGACTACTCGCTTTCGAGGTCAAAGGTATCGGGGTCAATTTCAGCGATAAACCTTGAGGGATAGGTAAAGACGGCATCATAAGCATAAAGGACACCGGGAAAGGTGATATATAGCTGTTCGCGGGCTCTGCTGCAGGCCACATAAAACAGGCGCCGCTCCTCCTCCATTTCCTCGAGGTCTTTGGCACGAATGGAAGGGAACAACCCATCCAGGGCGTGGGGGATGATCACCGTATGCCATTCCAGGCCCTTGGCCGAGTGGACTGTGGAGATGGTCATCGGCGATTCTTCGCTCTCATCGACCAGCGGGGTGGAATCGCCCGAGAGGCTCCTGGATGGTGGTTCCAGGGCGAAATCCGAAAGGAACTTATCAATGGATTCGTATTTTTTGGCCAGGTCAATCAACACATCTATGTCGAGGAGCCTGGATTGGTAATCCGTTTCATTGGCTTCCAGGATGGGGGCATAATAATCCTTCAATATAGAAAGCCGCTCGCTGACCATCAACGACTCCTCGCCCGCCCGGTTCAAAACATCCCTGAGCTCCCGCAGGCGAATAAAAAACTTCTTATTCATAAAAGCCTCCAGGTCAATGGCACCGGTTTTACGAACGGTCTTGACAATATTCCCGGCGGTAACCTTGCCGATACCAGGGAGGATCTTCAATATCCGGTGCCAGGCCACCGAATCCCTGGGATTGACAATAATCCGCAGGTAGGCAATCATGTCTTTGATGTGCTTGCGTTCATTGAATTTAAAGCCGCCCACCACCACATACGGGATGCCCCGCTTATTCAATTCGGTCTGGACATAACGGTTGTGCCAGTCGGCCCGGTTCAAAACCGCAATTTCATTCAACGCTACATTCTGCTCGCGCAGGGCAAGCACCTTGGAGACCACATAGGCGGCTTCCTCCTCTTCATCATAAAAACGCCGGACCACCGGTCGGGTATGCGACTCAATGTCTGAAAACAACTTCTTCTTGTAGCCGATTTCAGCATGATCAATGATGTTGTTGGTGAATTGAAGGATTTGTTGATTGCTCCGGTAATTCTTCTCAATTTTCACCACCCGGCAGTCACCAAATTGATGGGGAAAGCGCAGGATGTTCTCATAATTGGCCCCGCGGAAAGCATAGATGCTCTGCGAATCATCGCCCACGACCATGATGTTGCGGTGTTTGGCCGCCAACAAATCCACAATCTCCTTTTGCACCACGTTGGTATCCTGATATTCATCGACCATGATGTAAGAAAAATCCTCCTGGAGCCGCTTCCTGAACCGGGGCTTATCGCGCAGGGCATTGCGCAGAAACTCCATCAGATCATCAAAATCAAAAAGGTTGCTCAACTCCTTATACCGGGTATAGCCATTATAGATCAGCTCAATGTCTTTGATGTAGTCGGTAAGGCCGGTATAAAACCGCTCAACAAAGCTGCGGATGGTCATATTCCGGTTTCTCGATCCGGAGATGATTTTCTGCAGGCGTTTCTTTCGTGGGAATTTTTTTTCTTTCTGATTGTATTTGAGTTCGGTACGGATCAGGTCGATGGTATCCTCACTGTCGGCCGTATCTATAATGGTGAAGTTGTTGCTCAGGTTCAACATCCCGGCATATTTACGCAGGGCGTGCACGGCAAAAGAATGGAACGTCCCTCCCATCACCTTCCCGGCCCGGGTATCCTGCAGCAGTTGTTCCACCCGGGTAAGCATCTCATGCGCGGCTTTACGGGTGAAGGTCAGCAGCAGGATCCGCGAAGGATCTACTTGGTTTTCAATCAAATAACTAACCCGATATACGATCACCCGCGTTTTGCCACTGCCTGCCCCGGCTATCACCAACAAAGGCCCCTCTGTTGTGGTGGCAGCTGTCAATTGGGCCTGATTCAGTTGCCGGCCATAATCAATCTTATAATCCCCCTTTTTGACCACATCCTGGCTCACCAGCTCAAGCTGATGCTTTTGCTGCTCAATGGAACGGGCAATTTCGCGCAATGCGTTGATCCGCTCACGCGTTTCCTCAGGTATCTCTACCGGCGGGTAATCATCCACACTGAGCTTCTGTATTTCAGGCAAATTGGATTTGCTCTCTCCCGGGGTGACTTCGGCATCGCCAACCTCCCCCAAAAAATCCTCCAACAACCGCTCGCGGTCCATATCATTGATGTCGCCTTCCCCTTCTTCCTGATTTTTGCCTTTCCCAGAGCGGCTGCTTTCATCCCCCTGATCATCCGATGAACCTTCCTGCTCAAAATAAAGGGGAACCATTGCCTGCCTACAGACCCTTATATACCACTTCAATATATGCCAATTCCTTATCATACGCCAACCATTTGCATTTTCAAAGATAACCAAAAAATCAAATCATCAGATCTCATATAATTTTGTTGTATATTTCAGGTTTTAAAGCCTTGGTCATCCCGGGAAATATTTACCAAAAGATGAACGATTCTTTGAACCGGATCAAAAGAAGCCCGGGCAATAATAAACACCGGATCGATCAAGTCAACCCGCGCCGGCTTGACCTCATCAGGCCTTTTTCCTGGCCAGGCCGGGTTTTGGTTTCATCCAGGCAAAAATGAACATCCTTTAATACCATGCATGCTATGGAGAAAAATTGTTTCTTTTGCAAATGCGCGCTTTGATTAAATAAAAGCAAAATGAATTTTGCACCAACATCAATCTTTTTTATGAAGATAAAGACCCTTTTGCTGCTTGTATTCCTGATCATTCCCTGGCTCACCCAGGCTCAAAGGGGCCAAATCATGCTCACCCACGTACGGGAAAACAATCAGTTCCAAAACTGGTCGGTGGCCCAGGACAGCTTAAACAACATGTACTTTGCCAATCGAAAGGGCATCTTGCAATACAATGGTGAAAGGTGGAACTTCATAGATACACGGGCCATGCCCTATGCTTTATACACCCACCCGTCCAGTGGGAAGGTGTATGTTGGGGCCGAGCAAGACATTGGTTATCTTAAAACCAATGAAACGGGCCGGCATATTTATAAAAGCCTTACCCCAAAAACCTCTATTCCGGGTAAATTCATCAACATTGAACCGGTTGATTCGGTGATCTATTTTATGAGCCAGCAGGTGATCATCCGCATTGATCCTTCTCAGCCCGGGCAAAAAAAATTTTGGCGTGCGGAAGCGAACCAGCCTTTCACCGGGATGGTTCACAACAACCAACATGTATTTATCAACCAATGGAATGAAGGCCTTCACCGCCTCCAGTCAGATACCCTGTTCCCGATTGTCAGCGGTTACAAATTAAAGAACCAGGAAATCCTTTTCAGCCTGCCATATGACAGCACGCGCGTTTTAATCGGAACCGATGCCAACCGGCTGTACTTGTTTGACGGGATGAAGATTTCACCTTACCGCGTTGCCAACCATTCCTATTTGGCCCAGGGCATCATCTCGGGGGCGGAAAACATTTCGCAGCGATATTTGGCCCTGTCTACCCTGGCCGGGGGAGCTGTCATCATTGACAAAAAGGCCCGTGAAATCCGTTATACCATTAACTACCAAACCGGCCTGCCCGATGATGAAGTGGCAGCCCTTGAGCTGGACCGTCAGGGGGGGCTTTGGATTTGCCACGCCTCAGGGATCACCCGTGCCCACTGGGACCTGCCGGCAAAAAATTTCAGCCATTATCCGGGATTTGAAGGCAGACCCCTTCATGCCCTCAAGCACCAAGGCACCCTTTATCTGGCTACCAGTGAAGGCCTTTACCATCTGGGCAAGGAAAAAAAGTACCGCGAAAAAGAGGTGACCGTCCGCGTGGAAAAAGAAGTGCCTGATCAATCCCGGTCAAAAAAGCAGGCCGCTTCTGCTTCGCAGCAGAAAAACAAGGAAAGCCAAAAAGCAAAGCAAAAAGAATCGGGCAACGTTTTCAAACGTTTTTTTAATAAGATATTCAACAAACAATCGGATTCGCCCAAAGAGAAAGCCCAGGAAGGGACTGACCGAAACAAATTTTCCGCTCAGGGCCGAAATAAAGCTCAGGCCAGCGACAAAGATAAGGACAATGAGGAAGGACAGGCCGAAGAGAAAGCCCAGGCCGGGCAAAAAGGTCAGCCCGTGACCAAAGCTCAGGCCAAGGAAAAAGGACAGACCGGGAAGAAAGCTCAGGCCGGGGAAAAAGGACAGGGTGATCAAGCCAGCGGTGAGACCAGGGTCTCCTATCGAAAAAAGAAGATCTATTCCCTGCAATCGGTGGATCACCGGTTTAAAAAAATTGACCCTGTGGAGGGCAAATGTGAAATATTGCGGGCCTTCAGGGAAGGGGTGCTGGCCGGGTCCCATAACGGACTTTACCATATTGGAAACCACAACGGGGTAAAAACAGTCATTCAGGGCATCCATCCCCATCAGGTGGTCATTTTGCCCCAGGAAGCTTCAGTGCTGATCGCCTCTGAATCAGGGGTATATCGAGCAGAGCTAAGGGGGGATACCTGGCACAGCGCACCTTACCTGAGCCAAATCAGCGAGCCGGTCTATTCCATGGCCCTGCAACCGGAAGAGGGGCATTTATGGCTCGGGTGTAATGACAAGGCCTACCGGGCCCGAATCAAAGCCCCGGATGACCCGCTTAAGAGCTATTCCATTCCCACGCCTTATCCCGAGCGTTACCTGGTTCGCCGCAACGATCAAAACATTCATCTTTTCACCTCTTCCGGGGTATCCCGGTTTGATGCCGCGGCCGACACGTTCATCAGAACCCGGCGCTACGCCCCCGATGCATCTATGCCGGATGAATTCCGCTGCCTTTTTACCCCTGGCGGGCACACCTTCATCAAGCAAAGCAGTGAATGGCAAATCATGGGTAACTCCACACCAGCCGGCGACACCCTGCTGGCTTACCTCCAGCTTTTTGACCAGGTGCAGGATCTGAACATCACCCCCGACCTTCAATCCTGGATCATTGCGGGAAATGAACTATACCGGGTGGATCTCAGGCAAGGACTGCCCCGGGATGAAGGCTTCAGGGCCTACTTCACCCGAATACGGGTAAATAACCAGCGGCATTTCCTCAAAACCCATCTCAAGGTAAGCCGCGAAAATGTACCCCTGGCCTTTCGCCTGGCCGCCCCCCAGTATATGAGGAACCAGCAGATCCAATACCAATACCGGATCGAGGGATTAATGGAGGATTGGTCGCAATGGTCCGAAGATCCGGAAATACAGGTGTTTACCCAAAAAGGCCATTATACGGTTCAGGCCAGGGCACGTAACCTGTGGGGCCAGGTCAGTTCAACCCGCAAGATCCGGTATGAAGTGCCCCCACCATTCACCGAAACCAGCCTTTTTTATGTCATCCTCCTGCTGGCCGCAGGGGGCCTGTTCTTTTTGGCTATCAAGCTGCGCGAACGTAAACTGCAAAGGGACAAAAGGATCCTGGAAGAGGCCGTCAAACAGCGCACAGCCACCATCGAAGAACAAAAAAACGAAATCACCACCCAACGCGATGCCATCCTACAGCAAAAAAACACCATTGAACAAAAGAATCAGGAGATTACCGGGAGCATCGAATATGCCCAGCGCATTCAATCCGCCCTTTTGCCCAAGGAAGAACAGTTCAAACAAGCCTTTTCAGACCATTTGATCATATTTAAACCCCGTTCCATTGTAAGCGGCGATTTTTACTGGATCCATACCAACCAGAACAAGGTCTATGTCACCGCTGCCGATTGTACCGGCCATGGGGTGCCGGGGGCTTTTATGAGCATGCTGGGCATCTCTTCGCTCAATGAAATTCTTTCCCACCACCGCACCACCCCGTCCAACGCAGCAGAAATACTCAATCAATTGCGCTCGACAGTAAAAAACTCACTGCATCAGACCGGTAAAACAACAACGACCAAGGATGGCATGGATATGTCGCTTTGCGTTATCGACCGAAGTCAGGGCAAACTCGACTTTGCCGGGGCGTTCAACCCCCTGTTTATATTCCGCAATGGCTCATTTGAAAAATTCTCCGGCGACCGCATGCCCGTGGGAATTTACCACAGCGAAAAAAACTCCTTCACCAACCACCGCCTCGAAATCCACCCGGGTGATACCCTTTACCTGTTTTCGGACGGCTATATTGACCAGCTTGGAGGCCCCCGGCACAAAAAATTCAAATCCAAAAACCTGATGGCCCTGCTTCAAAAAATTTATACCCAACCCATGGCAGAACAAAAAGCCATTCTGGAACAACAATTTGAAGAATGGAAAAATGGCAATTTCCAGGTCGATGATGTTGTATTGCTGGGATTGCGCCTATAACCATTTGGCCCCGCCGCTGGCGTTGCGATTCTAAACGGCCGGTGATGCTGTATAGCTGGGCTTGCGGCTATGATCATCCCACCATGCTCGGGGCGTTCTTATTGAATGACCAAGGGTGTCATATTGCCTGGATTGCGGCTATGATGCCTGAAAAATTCGGCCAATAACAATAGTACACCTCGTCCCCAACCCGGCTGGAGCCAATCGCGACTAAAACCGGAAAAATGCAGCTTTGAAACGCTCCCTTTATGACAAGGTCAAAATCCCCTATCCTGGGGCTAAGATCGAAAAAAAAATTCAGCCCGGCGCATTAACAAGGAAGCCATGCCCTTGCTGCCGGGCTGAATAATTCGCTCAAGTTGGAATAAGCAAACTACGTTATTCCTCGTCTCCTTCTTGTTCTTCCTCTTCCAGTTTCCTGACCTTTTGATTCTGGGTATGGGCATCAATCATCCAGGCATACCTGACCCGCTCGCCGGTTTGAACCGATTCGTACTCCAGGCCCGTTTCGCCTTCCACAATGACGCATTTACCCAGGTCATAGCGCAAAGACATCACCGTGTCTCCTACCTTCAAAGGCTTGCCGTCATAGTCACGCAGTTCCTGCTTCTTTTTCTTTTTACCGAAAAGTCCCATGGTCGTTTTTCCTTTTTATTGGGTATATTGATCAATGACCATATTGATGGCCCGCTGGCAGGCCGCACAAAAATGGTCGGTACGGGTGAACATGATGCAGTTGGGCTCGGAGCGGTAGATGCCTTCGCTGTGATACATGGCTCCTTCATAAGCGCCCACCTCTCCTGCATGAGGTACAGACGAGAGGTAATCTTCTTCCCATTCCCGCTGCTTTTTAAAGAGGGCTTCCATCTTTTTCTCACTGACCTTCTCTTTGCGCATCTGCTCACGTTTCTGCTGGATCTGACGGCTGTGCTGGTTGAACTTCTCCTTGCCCCACGGGGTCGGCAACGGGGTTTGTTCATCAATCAAATCGCCCCATTTAATCTTTGATTTTTCGGTGTGGGTCGTTACATTCAGCTGATAGGGTTCGACCACGTCACTGCCCATTTCGTAGGCGGTAGCTGAAGTATAATATTCATCGGCCAGGGAGGCGAAATGGTGGCCGAACTCATGGACATAGAGGTATTCATGAAAGGCATTGTCGGCAGCGGCCGTAATATAAAGGTTATAGATGCCGCCGCCCCCATAAATGCTGTCGTTCATCAAAATGGCAGTAAACTCATAGGGTACGGTAGAAGCGGCATCGCGAATCGTCTTATTGTCATACCCCAGGGCATACCGCTGAGAGCCAAATGCGCCATAGCTGACCGACAGGGCCGAACGCTTATAAATATCCTGCTGGGGATGATTTAAACCGGAATTGGGGGCCGGAACCTGCACAGCCCGAATGTTAAAATCTTCCTTTCGGGAAGCAAACGGTTCGGTGGAAAACAGGGCTTCAGCAAATTGATCGGCGTCTTTTCTGAATTCATCCATTTCCTCGCGGGTATAGCCCTCACTTAAAAGCACAATGTCCACCTTATTCTCCGGTTTTCCATGCTCGGCCACATTATAGACCGAATAGGGGGTTTGAAGCTCGGCGGGATTGACTTTACGCGAAGCCGGATCGACCATGTAATCCCAGACGGGATCAAATTTTTGGTCGGCCTTCCGTTTATAGATCACCAGTTTAACCTTTTGCCGGGGCCAGGGGAAACGAAGGGATTCATGAAAAACGCCCCATTCCTCTTTGGCTTCCGGGGTGGTCTCCCACTCTCCGTAAATGCTGGAATATCCCCTTGAATAAAGTACTTTGCCCGTTTCAGGCTCCTGTATCTCAAAAAAGTATTTGCCCAGCCTGAGCCCATCGATCAACTGATCTTTGTTCCCGGCCCAAATGCCGTCATTGACCATCTTGTCGAGGGAAAAATGTTCCTCTTCGGCCGTGCCGGTATGGTAGTAATCCAGGCGCATGGTCTGATCCTTGAAATAGTCCTGGAAATTCACATCTCCCCTGGCGGGAAGCACCATTAGCAATGATATCAGTACAAATGAAAAAAAATACATGATCCGTTTCATAGCGCATATTTTTGGGTTTGTGCTTCCGAATATATAAAATAATTCCTCAGCGAACAACACAGGGGCGACAATCGAAACGGGGCCATCGAGCAGAAGTATTTACCTATGACAGGGATTATATCAAATAATGGACCCCGCCCGCGAGCGGGATGGCTGTCCAGCAAAGGCAATTGCAGATGATGGGGGCATTAAAAAAGAGGGTACCTTGGGGCACCCTCTTTTCTGATTATGGTAAAGTCATTGGTTTGAATGCGGGAGCATGGGTTATTCCAATCGCTCAGCCAGGTTAACGTCCTCAAACACGGACGTCAACGGGGAAGTCATCCATAACCTGCTGTATTAAACCAGGCGCTCAGCCAGGTCAACGACCCTCATGGAGTAGCCCCATTCGTTGTCATACCAGGAAACCACTTTCACCATGTGGCCTGCCATGACCATGGTACTTTGGGCGTCAAAGATGGAGGATCTGGGATCGCCGACGATATCGGCCGATACAATGGGATCTTCCGTATAGCCCAGGACACCTTTCATCGGGCCTTCAGAATACTTCTTCATGGCGGCGTTCACCTCTTCAATGGTTACATCGCGCTTGAGGTGAGCGGTAAAATCAATCAGTGAACCGGTGTTGGTCGGCACACGTACTGCTTTGCCGTCAAGTTTTCCATTGAGCTCAGGGATGACCTTTCCGGCTGCAGTAGCCGCACCTGTTGTGGTGGGAATTTGCGACAGTGCCGCTGCCCTTGCTCTTCTCAAGTCCTTATGCGGAGCATCCTGCAGGTTCTGATCGGCCGTGTAGGAGTGGATGGTGGTCATCAGACCATGCTCAATGCCAAATTCGTCATTGAGCACTTTCACCACAGGTGCCAGACAGTTGGTGGTGCAGGAAGCATTGGAGACGCACTGATCGTCAGCCTTCAGATCGCTGTCATTTACCCCCAGAACCACCATGCGGTCAATCTCATCTTTGGCCGGAACAGTCAGCAACACTTTCTTGGCCCCATTTTTCAGATGGTCGCCATATCCGCCTTTTTTATCTTCCCGCTTGCGGAATACACCGGTTGATTCGATCACTACATCCGGGGTCTGATCCCACGGTATCTGAGCCGGATCCTTTTCGGCACTGACCTTGATCTTTTTACCATTGACTACCAGGTACTCGTCCTGTTGTTCTACCGTTCCGTTGAAATGACCGTAGTTGGAGTCATACTTCAGCAGATGGGCTAAAGTTTTTGTATCAGTAATGTCATTGACACCTACAATGTCGATATTCTCTCTCTCGGCAGCGATACGAAACACGCTTCTGCCGATTCTTCCAAAGCCGTTAATGGCAAGTTTCATGTTAGCCATATGAACCAATTTTTAAGGTTTGTACAACAATCTATTAATCTACAGCTCTTATTGAGCCTATCAAAATTAAGGATTTATTGGCAAAACATCAATACAGCTCTTCCTTTTTCCTCCCCGTTAGAATATATAAACATCTAATTATAAGTGCCTTATTCTTCCTTCAATTGCCCAAAATTTTGCCGCTCCCGCCTGAAAACGTTTTCTAACACCCCTTTCTTCACTCAATCATTTTCTCATTCTTCCATTCTATCATTTTCTCATCTTCTCATTCAATCATTTCCTCATTTACTCACTCCTGGTAATACACGCGTTTCACGCGTTCGGAAATGCCGGTAAATATCTCATAAGGGATGGTATTGAGCTTATGGGCGAGTTCGCTCACGGGTATTTCATCGCCAAAAACAATCACCTGGTCGCCCTCCTTCACATCGCAACCGGTAACGTCGGCCATGCACATATCCATACAAATGCTTCCGACCACCGGCACATAAAAGCCATTGATATAGAGGCGCCCCACACCATTGCTCAGGGCCCGGTTAAACCCGTCGGCATATCCGACCGGAACAATGGCTATTTTCATCTGTCTGTTGGCCCGGGCAGTACGTCCATAACCGATTGTCCCGCCCGGTTCAACGGTTTTAATTTGAGTGACTGTACTTTTAAAGGTCGAGATGTTGCGCAACTGGTCCTGATGAACGGCACCCACTCCATAGAGGCCGATTCCCAGGCGCACCATATCGAACTGGGCTTCAGGAAACCGCTCAATGCCGGCTGAATTCAGGATATGGCGCAGGAAGGAGTAACCCAGGGCATCTGCTATTTGCCGGCTCAGGTGATCAAAAGAACGAATTTGTTGACGGGTGAATTCATCCTGCTCAGGTTCATCGCTTGCGGCCAGATGCGAAAAGACCGAATGAACCCGAAGCCGGTCAGACGCCCTGAGTTGGTCAATCAGCTGAGGCACCTCCAGGGGTTTAAATCCCAGGCGGTTCATGCCTGTATCCAGTTTGATGTGCACCGGGTACTCCTTCCTCCCGCTGGCAGCCAACTCCTGGTTGAATTGCTCCAGGACCTGAAAGTGATAAATTTCGGGTTCCAGCTCATAATCGATCATCATGCCAAAACCGGCTGTTTCGGGATTCATCACGATGATGGGCAGGGTGATGCCAGCTTCCCGAAGGGTAACCCCTTCATCGGCGAAGGCCACCCCCAGGTAATCCACCCGCTGGTACTGGAGCAGGTTGGCGATCTCGTAGGTGCCGCTGCCATAGGAGAAGGCCTTGACCATGACCATCAGCCGCGTTTGGTTGTTCAGCAGGGAACGGAAATGATTCAGGTTATGGACCAGGGCATCCAGGTCAATCTCAAGGACCGTTTGGTGCATCTTTTCTTCCAGGGCATGGGTGATCTGCTCAAAGTGGAAATTTCGTGAGCCCTTCACCAGAATGGCCTCATTTCGGAAGTGCTGGCTGGTGAGAGCCGTCAAAAAAGCCTCTGTAGAGCGGTAGAACTGTGCGGGAATATTGAAACGATCGTGGTTATGGGAAATCGCTTCCCCAATGCCAATCATCCGGTCAACCTGGTTGCGTTGCACCAGGCTGGCCACCTCGTCATAGAGATCCTGGTCGTTGCGCCCGCTTTGCAGGATATCGGAGAGGATCAGCGTTTTGCGGACATGCTGCTGTTGTTGATTCAATACATTCAGGGCAATATGGAGCGATCCCAGGTCGGAATTGTAGCTGTCATTGATCAGGGTGCAGTTGTTGATGCCTTTCTTCATCTCCAGGCGCATGGCAATGGCAGGCAAATCCCCCATCTTTTTATGGATGTGCGGGTGATCAATGCCCAGGTACAACATCAACAGCCAGGCATGAATGGCATTTTCCAGTGAACCGGCATCGGTAAATGGGATGGTCACTTCCAGGGCCTCCCCCTGGTAAAGGGCCTGAATAGAAGAAGACCCCAGGCCGCTTTCCACCCGGGTGATCGTCAGATCTGCATCGCCCCTGAACGACCAGGTAAGCAGCTGCTTGCCCTTCCAACGGGAATCTCCGGTGATCTGCTGGTCGATGGCATCATGATCGCGGCAGTATATAATCGCCTGCGCCCCTTCAAACAATTGCAGTTTCTCGCGGATCTTCTCCTCCAGACCCGAAAAATTCTCCTGATGGGCTTCACCAATATTGGTCATAATGCCGATATCAGGCCGAATGATCCCGGCCAGGCGCTGCATCTCACCAACCCGGGAAATACCGGCCTCAAAAACCCCTAAATCAAACCCTTCTGCCATATTCCACACCGACAGGGGCACACCCACCTGGGAATTGTAACTCTTCGGACTGCGCACCAATCGCCTCTTACCAGCCATTAGATGATAAATCCATTCTTTCACAATGGTCTTGCCATTGCTCCCGGTAATACCGATTACAGGATAATTAAAACGCTCACGATGATCAGCGGCCAGTTGCTGCAAAGCCCCCAATGTGCTGTCGACCCTGACAAAATTGGCATCGGTGTAGCGGTCAATATCGCGGGGCAAACGCCTTACCACAAAATTGCCCACCCCCTTCCTCCAAAGCTCATCAATATAATCATGGCCATCATGGCGGTCGCCTTCCAAAGCAAAAAAAATGGTTTGCCGGGGATCAAAAATTTTCCGGCTGTCAATGGCCAAATGCACAATGGTCGATTCACGGTTCTGATGCAGCTCCCCACCCATTCCTCGGGCCAGTTCACCTATGGTATATGCCATAAAAATTCAATTTTCGGGATTTAATTTTGGCTTACTTTGTTCTCAACATCCTTATATTGATGATGATGGCTCAAACTTTAATCATTTGATTGGGCTTGGGTTGTTCAACATCTTTATTGATAAGGACTCCTCTATCTTTTTTAATCATTTATTTAGCTTTGCTTGTTCAATATCCCTATGGATGTATCCTTTCCCGACCTTTTTTAAGTATTTGGCCGCTGCCATGCTTTATTTATTTTTAATCTGATTGAAGCACTGGCGGCACAGGGGTTCGTATTCTTCGGTTTCTCCAAGCAGAACCAGTTTTTTGGAGGGGGCTTTGCGGTGGGAATAATGGGCCAGGTTGCCGCACCTGACACAAATGGCATGTACTTTGGTTACATGCTCGGCCGTGGCCAGCAAAGCGGGGATCGGGCCAAAGGGTTTGCCCTGGAAATCCATATCGAGCCCGGCCACCACCACCCTGGTACCCGCATTGGCCAACTCATTGCACACATCGATCAGTCCCTGGTCAAAAAACTGCGCCTCATCAATGCCCACCACATCCACCTGGTTGGCCAGCAGCAGAATGTTCTGAGCCGCCTCCACCGGGGTCGAACGAATCGCTTTTTCATCATGGGAGACCACATCTTCTTCCGAATACCGGGTATCAACGATGGGCTTAAAGATTTCAGTGGTCAGCCGGGCATATTGTGCCCTTCTTAACCGCCGGATCAACTCTTCGGTTTTGCCTGAAAACATAGACCCCACGACAACTTCAATCCAACCCCCTGTGGACCTGTGGTTTTCAGTATTTTCAAATGGCATTGTCACTAATTTTCCTGATTTATTCGTTATTTTTGTAAAATTATAAATAAAAACAAAATTATGGATTTTCACCGCAAACTGGAAAACATCATCAAAGATATTCAAGCCATCGAAGATGATGCGGCTGATTTATCCCGGGCAGAGCAGATGTCGAAGTTGGAGGTTGATCTGTTAAAACAAAAGGTTCGGGAATTATATGATCAAGTGGTTATACTGGATCGTCACTATCCCTATTCAGGTTCTGAAAGCCAAAAAAGTAAAGATACCGGTGGAATGCAGGACTCGGGGAATTCGGGTTCACCCCGGGATAGGAAGCAGAGAGCGGGTGATTCATCTGACCCAGCCCCTGGCATAGCTGGTAAGGGGGCGATGAAAGAGCAGCCCGGGCCTTCATCGCCAGCGGAAGCCAGCCAGGCTCATGGTTTCAACCAAGCGGCGGGCAAGGAAGAGGGATCGGCCCGGGAAGAAACCCCAGGTAAAACACCCACCCGGGAAAACCCGGATGAGGCAGCGCCTGTGGAAGAACCTTCGGTTCAGGGAACCCCGGGTGAAGCAACGCCAAAGGAAGAAACCCCGGCTAAAGACACCACCGGTAAAGAGACGGCAGGTGGGGAAAACGGGGGTAATCCCGACAGGGGCCCTGAAGGAGAGATGAGACAGGATCATTCAACCCCCTCCCATGAGCATTCCCCCCAGCAACATCATAAACCCTCAGGAGAATCCAACAACAAGGAAACAGAGGGCCCCGAAGTGGTGGCCGATAAATTTCAAAACACCAGGACATTCCGCCACGACGACCTGGCCCGCAAACAACCCCAAAACAACCTTTCCACACGGATGCAATCACGCCCCATCGAGGATTTGGCCAAAGCCATCGGGTTGAACGACAAGTTCCGCTTTATCCGCGAACTGTTCGATGGTGACCGGGAAAAATACCATGAAGCCATCCAGATCCTCAACGAACTGCCCAGCTATCAGGAGGCCGAGCATTATATCAACCAGCGTTTCGACTGGGATCAGGAAAAGCCGGAAGTTCAAAAATTCATGGAGCTGGTGCGGCGAAAATTTTCCGTTTACCAATAATCGCATTTACCCTGTTACATGGCAACACTCTTCATCATACCCACCCCCGTAGGCAACCTGGAAGACATCACTTATCGTTCCGTGCGGTTGCTCAAAGAGGTCGATCTGATCCTGGCCGAGGACACCCGCACCACCAAACATTTGCTGGATCATTACGGCATTGAAGCCCGGATTGAATCGTACCATAAGTTCAACGAACATAAAAAAGCCGCGTTGTTGGCTCAACAGATCAGCAACAACCAGCAAAAGGCAGCCCTGGTTTCGGAAGCCGGCACCCCGGGTATTTCCGACCCGGCCTACCTGCTGATCAACCGTTGCCTGGAGCAACAAATAGAAGTGGAGACCCTTCCGGGAGCTACGGCCTTTTTGCCCGCCCTGATCAACTCAGGCCTGCCCTGTGATAAGTTCGTTTTCGAAGGTTTTCTTCCCCATAAAAAAGGCCGCAAAAAGCGCATTGAATGGCTCTGCCAGGAAGAACGCACCATCGTCCTTTACGAATCCCCTTACCGGCTGGTCAAAACCCTCCAACAACTGGCCGAATATTTCGGCGAACAACGCCAGGCTTCCATATCCCGTGAATTGACAAAAATGCATGAAGAAACCCTTCGGGGCACCCTGGCCGAATTATCCCGTCATTTCCAGGATAAAAAAATAAAAGGCGAAATCGTCCTGGTGGTGGCCGGAAAAGGAAAAGGCACCTCCTAAAGCCTCCACGAAACATGAAGATATCTGCTTCTCATCAGGTGGGATGCCTTCAAACCTGGTTGAAATCTAATGTCTATTGCAGGTGCATTGACAGGAGTGCCCCGTTCATTGAAAAGCCAGCCCGGGGAATTACAAATGGGCAAACTTATAGAAGAGAGCCACCGCCTCAGGGAGGAAGCTTCTTAAACCACAAATCCCATAACCGCTCGTTGGAAACATTGAAACCGGTAAGTTGGCCCTCCCGGTCTCTGACAAACTGCACCTTCCTGAAAAACCAAATTTCGCTGCGAAACAGGTCAAAACGCACCGGTTCAAGCACAATGTTGTCAAGGCGGCGATGGCTGACCACCAGGTTATCTCCGCTGGTGTAAATCTGGTACCAGGTCATTAATTCCGGACTAAAATAAACACCGGCATAATGGGCTAAGATCTCGGATTTATAATGATAGGGTTCCATGAAATCAAAGGTGGCGTTAAGCTGACCGTTGCTGTATAATTCCATCGCCCTGGATTTGCCATTCCTGTTGCTGAATACCAATTTATACCTTCCCCCCTGACGACCCACTGAAAAAGTGTTCAATCCGGCAGGAATCAAGGGTTGATCGACAAAATCAATTTGATGGTACCACAAAGTATCATTTTTCAGATAAATCTTTCGGCCTTCCCCGTAATTATCACTCCAGTAAAAGCCACAGTACCGCTCCGGATGGTCTGGCAGGAAATGGGAATAAGGCAATATTTCCGGGACAGGGGAATGGATCAGGGGCTTGATCCTTTCGGGAAAAGCCCCCTGAAGATAAATGTCGGCAATTCTCCAGCCGGTTTCTTCCGCGTCCAGGGAAGCATCATTGCTGAGGATCAACACCGCGGCCTGCTGCCTGGGGAATCTGCCCAGGAAAGCTCTGTATCCTGCATCGGCCCCTGAGTGGCTAATCACCCGCAGCCCCCGGTAAGTTCCAATTCTCTGGCCCATGCCAAAACAAATGGTATCCCCGTTATTGAGCACACCCCTGGTGCGCATCTGTTGAAAGATGCGTTCGCTGCCGACCACCGGATCGGAAAAATTCATCACCCATCGCAACAAATCATCCAAAGTGGTATACAACGAAGTCGCACCGGCATGGGCATAATTGATTTGAGCATTCTTATAGGTGCCCTCGTGCTGGTAATAAGAATCTGTCCGGTTTTGAATCAACTGTTCATGGGTTTGGGCGAAAAAAGTATGGTTCATCCCCAGGGGTTCAAAGATGCGTTTGCGGGCAAAATCGGCAAAACCGACCCCGGAAACCCGGGCCACCATTTCTGCCAGCAGGGTATAACCCGTGTTGGAATACAAGAACTGTGTGCCGGGGGAAAAATTCAGTTCTTTCTGCCAGCTCACCAACCGGAGGATATGTCTCTGGGTGATAACGTCTTCACTTCGCCATCCGGCCAGGGCCAGCAACCCCCACTGGTCCCGCAGTCCGCTGGTGTGGTAAAGCAACTGGCCGAGGGTGATCTTTTCGCCAAAATCGGGAACCTCCGCCACATACTCGCTAATATCGTCATCCAGGTTAATAAGGCCTTCATCGGCCAACAGCAGAACGGAAAGGGCGGTAAATTGTTTGGCCAGCGAGGCAATCTGGAACATCGAACCCGGGGTGATATCAATGGCGTATTCAAGGTTGGCTTTGCCATAGGCCTTTCGTAGCACCACATTGCCATCCCTGATCACCCCCACTGCCACTCCCGGTTTATTGCCTTTCTGCCTGGCGGCAAACAGCCGGTCAACCTGCGCTTCAGCCGCAGCAGTGTTTACGGGAATCTCGTTGATCAAAGGCTGTGCCATCACCCTCTGGCTAAGCACCAACCCGGCCCAAACACCCAACAGGCCTGTCCAACAAAAAGTCCACCGTCTCATCTGATCTTGATCCTTAAACCCGCTTTGACCTGACCCCGCTTAGCGGGGTCAGGTTTTAACTTACCCCCGCTTAGCGGGGTCGGGTTTTAACTTACCCCCGCTTAGCGGGGTCGGGTTTTAATCTACCCCCGCTAAGCGGGGTATAAAAATTACAACTTTTCAATCAGCATTTCCAGAAAAAACATGAAAATCAACAAGGCGATGCATAAAGAGCCCCATCAGCATAATAGCTTGTTCAGATAACGGTGATATGCCTCAGCCATTTGCTGCCTGGGGGCGGTAATGAACTGTTCATCGAAAACCCGCTCGATACCATCGTGCAGGGGCTGATGACAGAGGTTTTGGTTGGCCACAATTTGCCGGGCCCGATTTTTTGGGGGAAGACTTTTAAGAAAAGCCAGCCGTGGGGCTATCCCCAAAAATGGCCTGAATGGTCATTCTTTAATGTTTCAAAGACATCACGGATGCTGTCGACTTCGGGTTTGGGGGGATACTTTTCCCACTTTCCGCCCTTGCCCATCCAGTAGATCACCCAAACTTCCCGCGTTTTGACAAACTGGGTTTTGACCACCGGGGTGTGGACCTTTTCATCCTGCTTATCCCATCGGGGGCGTATTTCAAAAATTTCAAGGGTATTGTTCTCGAAGGTATAGCCCACGTCCAGTTGTTCCCTGATGTCTTCCGGGGGCCGGATGGAATCAATAAAATCCTCGGCTTGTTTGGCAATAAGGTTGATGGTACGGCCTGCTTCTTCACTCATAAACTCCGGACTTACGCTGCTTATACTTTTAATTTCTCAGGCCACCAAAATAAGAAAATTATAGAGATTCCGAAAAAATCCCTTGTTTTTCCTTTCAGGTAAAAGGAAAACATTGATTCGCGTCAGACCCGGGTAAAAGCAAGTTATTGATTGGAGCCAGAGGATTCCGGGTTCAATTTGCCTCCCCGCACGGTAGCCCCCAGGACAATACCGGCACTGAGCAGCACCAGATTCTTGATGATGTACTGGCCTTCCAGGGTCAAGGAGAATGGGAACCGTGCAAAGACTTCCCCGGGGAACAAAAACACCGGCATAAAAGTTCCGATCATCTGAAGATATAGCAGCAAAAGCGTTTCCCTGAGGAAAATATTAAAGATCAGGCCTATGCCAATCAACACCTCCCAGGTGGCCAAACCGTAGAGAATCGTTTGTTGCGAAAACAAGCCAAAGGTAAGGGTTTGAATGGTACGGGTAGCGATCTCCTCGGCAGGGCTGAACCCTGTAAAGTATTTAACGCCGCCGAACCAAAGAAAAATAATTCCAATGCTCAGGCGCATCAGGGTCATCCCGTTGGAAGCCATCCAACGGGTAACGGCTATATCCACCCGGTTAAAAGTTTTTCCGCGTAATTTCATGGTCATAAGGTCTCATTAAAGGTTATCAATCAGAGTATTGCATCATTATCAATCCTTATCGGAACGCTGGCCTTGGGAACACTTAACCTGGGAACACGCACTTTGGGAGGGTTCACCTTAGGAAGGCTCACCCTGGGCCCCCTTGCTTTATGCATCTCCTTGTTGTATCATCCCGTGCATGCGTGTTTGATTTGGATGAGGAATCGAGTGAATTGCCGGATATTGCTGGCGGATATACCATGCAAACGCGTTTTATCCGAATGAAGATTGACTTAAAGTTCTGTAAATCAAGTCAGGTATTGAGGGTTGACAATCCCCCATCCACGTGCATGATTTGTCCGGTGATCCATCCAGCCTCCTGACTAAGGAGAAAAGCAACCATCGAGGCTATATCCCGGGGCTGGCCAATCTTCTTTAAGGGATGGCGCTCCTTCATGGCCTGCTGCTTTTCATCGGTACTGATAAGCCGCTGACTTAGGGGTGTATTGGTCAGTGAAGGGGCCACTGCATTGACCCGAACCTTAGGGGCCAGTTCAGCGGCCAGGGTCCGGACCAAGCCCTCTATGGCGCCTTTGGAAACGGCCACTGAAGCATGGTAAGGCATCCCCCTTTGAACCGCTACTGTTGAAAACAAAACCACCGAACTTCCCGGTTTGAAAAGCTTCTGAACCTTTTGAATTACCCGGATCGCACCCATTACATTGATGCGAAAATCCGATTCAAATGTATCCGGTTTTAAGCCGCGAAAAGGTTTAAGGGTAATGGTACCCGGCAAATAAACCAAACCATCCAGTGATTCGGGAAGGAAATGTTCCGGGAAATCATCTTCCACGATGTTCATTTGAGCGTGCCCATGCTGATCACTCTGCTGGGGCAGATCCTTTCTGCTGGTCGTATAAACCGCATGGCCGGACTGAAGGAGTTGTTGAACCAGGTTTTGACCAATAGCAGAGCCCGCTCCCGGTATTAAAAACTTTTTTTGCATCATTGGTTGATTTTAAAGCGATTCCCTTTGAAAAATGTATGACTTTTCCCGAAGGTTTTGTTATATCACTAACATATCAAACCACGATCTTGTTTAACAAACAAGTTGAATTTTTAAACAAAGGGGGCGTCTTCACTCCCTGACATTCATCATCAGGAGATGGCCAATAAAGGCATTATTTTTAAAGGGGATATTAAGGAATGAAGGCAGGCTTCTGCAGGGAGGTCTTTACCAGAAGGCATAAAAAAGGCTGCCGGAGGGAGCCGGCAGCCTTTGATGGATAGCAATTATTCTAAGGGTTATTTCTCGGGAACGGCCTTGAGGGTTTCCTTCAGGAAGGTCCAGAACTTCTTAACGGTTTCGATATTGACCTTTTCGCCCGGAGAGTGGGGATAGCTGATGGTAGGTCCGAAAGAGATCATATCGAGGTTGGGGTAATTCTGGCTGATGATGCCGGTTTCCAGGCCGGCATGGATGGCCTTGATTTCGGGCACCTTACCAAAATGCTGGTTGTAAACCTCCTTCATGGTTTTCAGGATGGGCGAATCGGGGTTGGGCTTCCAACCGGGATAGCCGCCTTCATGGACCACTTCAGCGCCACCAAGCTCAAAAACACTGCGGATCATATTGCCCAGATCCTCTTTGGAGCTATCTACTGAACTGCGCTGGAGGGTCTGGACATAGACCTGTTCGCCATTGGACTGAACCACAGCCAGGTTGGTGGAGGTTTCGACCAAATCAGCCATGGCATCGCTCATGCGCATCACCCCATGGGGGCAGCCATACAATGCCCGAACCAGGTTTTCCTGAGTCTTGCCATCCATCACTTCCTTCGGCAGATCGGTCTCATTGAGTTCAATGCTGACATCGGGATCCACTTCGGCCAGTTCATTCTTAACGCTTTCATGGACCTCTTTGGCGTAATTTTCAAATTCTCCGGTCTGGGCCGTGGGCACCACCACTACAGCGGTGGCTGAGCGGGGGATGGCATTGCGCAGGCTGCCTCCGTCAATCGAGCTGATGCCGATATCCAGGTTGTTGCTGGCATACCACAACACCCGGTTAAGAATCTTATTGGCATTGCCCCGTTGCAGTTTGATGTCCAGACCAGAATGACCACCCTGCAAACCTTTCACCTCCAGTTTATAAGCTTTGGTGTTGGAAGGGGCGGGCTGGGTCTTATAGTGAAACCTGGCTACGGTTTCCAGGCCACCGGCGCATCCAATATAAAGCTCGCCTTCATCTTCCGAATCCAGGTTAAGCAGGATTTCGGCATCCAGCAAGCCCGGTTTTAAAGCACTGGCCCCGGTCATCCCGGTTTCTTCATCTACGGTGAACAAAGCCTCGATGGGTCCGTGCTCGAGATCATCCGACTGCAGAACCGTCATGGCTGCAGCTACACCCATGCCATTGTCCGCCCCCAGGGTGGTGCCATTGGCGGTAACCCACTCGCCATCCACATAGGCTTCAATCGGCTGACGCTCAAAATCAAAATCTCCGTCGCTCTGCGGTACCATATCCATATGGCCCTGCATAACAACCGGCTTCTTGTTCTCATAACCTTTTGTGGCCGGTTTTTTGATGATGATGTTGCCCACATCATCCTTGTAAGTCTCCAGGCCCAAATCCTTGCCAAACTGCTCAATGAATTCAACGACCTTGGCCTCACTCTTGGAAGGCCGGGGAATCTGGGTCAGCTTATAAAAGTTTTCCCATAAGGGTTTCGGATCTAAATGTTTAATGTCACTCATGTTGGTTCCTCCATTTTTTTAGGTTGATTCAGAATACTCTTGTTGTAATTCGCGGAAGGTAATATAACGTTGTTCATAGAGCTGGGAGAGGTATTTGGTAACCCGGTCCTCCACTTCATTGAAGGGTTTAACCTTTTCCCCCAGCTTTTCTTTCAGCCGCTGGCAGATTTGCTCTACATTGCGTTGTCCGTCAATCTCGAGCCAGGTGGCAGAGCCCAGGTCATCGAGATAAATGGTGAAATGTTTTTTCCGGCGACCGTTAATAAAAAAGTCCCGCATCCATCGTTTCCGGAATTTGGGGACAATCAAACACACCTTTCCTTCTTTGGTAAATTGGTGATCATGCAACCTCACCGGATGGAGATCCATTGGGTTGGTATTGCGCAGTATTTTTCTTCGTTGAAAAAAATTCAGCCCCATTATTGGTTCAATTGCTTTGAGTTCAAATTTAATAAAAAGGATGGAACTTTAGGCCATCTTAAATGACCGCTTACTGTGTTCAGGATCGCTTGTATAAAATACGAGATGGGAGGCCCATCACACATAGAAGGAATAAAAAGAAACCGTCCCGGGCGGACGGTTTCTTTTTATTGGATCAGCAAAGTTATGCTTCCTGCTCCGATTCGGCTACGTCACTGCCGGCGGATCGGCGCAAAGGTATTCTGACCAGGATGATGCCCAATACGATAAAGAAGGCGATGCTGGTCAGGAAGGACGGATCGGAGAATCTCCAGATGTCGACCTTACCGAAGGCGAGTCCGGCAAAGAGCAGACCGACGAGGGCTTCACCGGCGATCAAGCCGGAAGCCAGCAGGATACCGATGTTATTGGATTTACCGACCCTTGATTCGCTAAGATTTCGGCGTTTCTGATAATATTGGAGGATGCCTTTGATCATACCGCCGATAAAGATGGCGAAGGTTGTTTCCAGGGGCAGGTACATACCCACGGCAACGATCATGGGGCTTCTAACCTGCATCAGGATGAAACCGACGCCCATGAGGATACCGACAACGATCAGGGCCCAGGCCATTTTACCGGCGATGATGCCCTGGGAGAGGACGGCCATCAGGCTGGCTTGGGGAGCGGGCAGTTCCTGACTTCCAAAACCCCCTTCATAGCCCATTTGTTTGCCGGTTTCAATATCGCCGGCATGAAGGATAAACAGGGGGATAAACAGAACGGCAGCAGCGGCAATCACGCCAATGATGTCGCCCACCTGCATCCGCCAGGGGGTACCCCCGAGGATGTGACCGGCCTTCAGATCCTGCAGCATCTCACCGGCCACAGCTGCCGATACGCAGATCACAGCTGCCACAGCCAGCACGGTTGCCACGCCACTGGTGCCGGTGGCACCCAGGATAAGCAACAGCAAGGCCGTGACCACCACCGTGGAAATGGTCAGACCACTAATGGGGTTCGAGCTGGAACCGATGATCCCTACCAGGTAACCCGATACGGCAGCAAAGAAGAAACCAAAAATGACCATCACCACTGAAGCAATCAGGGCCGTCATGAATTCAGCCCCAAAAACCACTTTAGCGATCAAAAAGGTGGCTATGGCTGCGGCCACAATACCGGCCAGGATCCAGCCAAAGTTGAGGTCTTTTTCAATGCGCTCATCAGCGGCTGCACCGGAAGCCGTTTTTTTCAGATCCTGAATCGAACGGCTGATGCCACGGGCCAGGCTTTTGCGCATGCCCCAAAGGGTATAGAACGTACCCACCAGCATGCCGCCAATGGCAATGGGCCGTACAATGGCTTTCCATACTTCGCTGATGCGGAACATGGGATCCTGAACTTGATCCATGGCAGCACTCATGTTCTTGGCCAAATTCTCATCCACCAAATACTGGGCCCAGGCCTGCATATCTATATGGGGACCAATAAAATATAAGACAATCGGGGTGAGTAAGCCCCAGGCAATCACCCCGCCGCTGAAGTTCAGCGAAGCCAGCCGGGGTCCGATGATGTAGCCCACACCAATGTAAGCCGGCTTAAGACCAGGCGAGCCCAACAGAATGCCGCCTTTGGCTTTAATCGCCTCTCCGGCTCCGGTGATAAACTGGGTCTTGAATTGAATGAACTTCTCATAAACCGGCAGGAAAATCCGGAATTCTCCAAGGGCCTTGACCAATCCGCCAATGCCCATGGCCCAGAACAAATACTTCGAGCCGCCACCGGTTTGCCCGGTCTTGTGGATCTCAGCGGCTGCTACCGATTCGGGGAAGGGCAGGGTGGCATCGTTGGCCATCACCCGTCGAATCAATGCAACAAACATAATCCCCAGTACACCGCCGGTAACCATGATCAGGGCAGAGATAAGGTAGTGCCCCGGGGTGTAAAACTCAGGCCATATACCAGAGATAAAAAAGGCCGGTAACGTGAAGATCGCACCGGCTGCTACTGACTCACCTATCGAACCGACCGTTCGGGTGAAGTTCTCTTCCAAAATCGTTCCATTTAAAGCCCGCAGAATGGCCATCCCGATCACGGCCGCCGGATAGGTAGCCGCTATGGTCATCCCGGCTTTTAAACCAAGATAGGCGTTGGCTGCCCCCAGCACCACGGCCAGGACCAAGCCGATGATCAGTCCGCGAACCGTCATCTCCGTCATCTTGGTCTCCGATGAAATGAATGGTTTGTAGTTGAGTTCCTGGTTTGCCATATCAGAAAGGGTTTAAGCATTAAACATTGCTTTCAAAGCGTCATAAAAGTAACAAAATTTTCCCGTTAGCAATGCCTTATCGCCAACAGATGTTGGCCTGGCTGTGTTGCTGTCATTTGATCCCGCCCGATAATTGATTAAATGGTTGTCCTACGGCCATTTTGCCTCCTTTTGTAACTTATTGAATTCTTCTTCGTTTAAAAATACCAGACCAATTTGTCTGAAAAACACATCAACCATGAAACACAGATTTCTCCTGCTTCTGCTCCTCTCAGCCCTCGCTACCGGCTCAATGGCCCAGAAAGAAAAAGTACATTGGTACAGTTTTCAAAAAGCCGTCCAACTCAATAAAGAAAATCCCAAAAAAATCCTCATTGACGTCTATACTGACTGGTGCGGGTGGTGTAAAAAAATGAAAAAAACAACCTTCAATCACCCGGATATTGCTCGGTATATCAATAAAAACTTCTATCCGGTCCGCTTTGATGCCGAGACCAATAAAAAGGTACACTTCAAGGGCCGCACGTTCACCCGTAAAAATGAATCGGGCCGCAACCCCCATGAACTGGCAGCAGCCCTTTTGAAGGGCAAAATGTCCTATCCGTCGGTGGCCTATCTCGATGAAAAAAATCAGCTGATCACTGCCGTTCCTGGCTACTATGGCCCGCAAAAGATGGAACCCATCCTGAAATTTTTTGCCAACGACATTTATAAGAAAAAATCATTCAAGGCTTACAAAAAGAATTTTGAGCCGACCCTGGTCGACAAATCAGCTGATTGAAGCCATTTTACGCATAACCATTGATTGTTTTGAAAGGCTAAACGCTAAATGAGGGTTGATTTTACTGAAGGGGATCGTTTTTTAAATTGTTTACTGATAATCAGCATATAAGGATCAACCCCATTGGGGAATATATCCTTCTCAAACAAGCCTACCCGGACTGTTTTTTCAGAGATCCTACTTATACTCGGGATAATCGATAAAACGCGAACGGTTCAAAAATTTCAGGGGCATTCTGAGCACCGGTCCGTACTGGTAGATGTCGAGGTATTTCTCTGCGATCATCCGTTCCCCGTATTTAAGGCTCAGTTGGGAAGCCACGGGCGTGCGGTAATAAAACAAGGTAGAATCGTGGTTTCGTTGGTTCAAGGAGGCCATTTTTTTAACCTGTCGTGGATTTTCCTGAAGATGAATATTCAGCCAAACCGGATCGCCCTTGTCGGCTTCGGCCTTGAGTATGCCTTGCTGCTGGGAGAAGCGAAACAAAATCAGCGGTTCCTGCAGGTGTGTGTCATCAGGGGTCAGGCGTACGTTATAGTGAAGGGTATCAGAAAAAGTGCGGCCTTCAAACAAATCCAGGTAATCCTGTTCCAATTGATCCATTTTATTAAGGGCCGCTTCCATGGCATTACCTTCGGGGTAGTAATCGCCCATACCGGAGATCAGTTCAAAACGTTTTTCGCGGATCATAAAAATAAAGCTGGCCGCTTCCCGGGCTTTTTCGGGCAGATCCTTCTTGATGGTCTCGGTCTTTTCAACCGGCACACTGGCATAGAGCGAATCGCGCCAGACCTTCTCATAGACGGTGCGGGTTTCCTTGCCCACAAACTTTTTAACGCTCAAATCCTTGAACAACACCTCTTGCTCAGGCTGAGGGGCAGGATAGAAATAGGTCTTTTCGGGTTGCCGTTTTTGCTGATCAAAAGGGATGATCCAACCCTGGCGGGAAAATTTTTCCCAATCCAGCCTCACTTTGCCCCTGGGTTGGGCGAGGTAGAGTTGCTGATAATCGATGCGGGGGGACTGATGGATGCTGACACCGGCAATTTGCCAGTCAACTGTTTTTTCGTGGGGGATTCCGGAAAGCCCCAGCAATTTTTCCCCGTATTGATGATAAGGTCCCGGCACACGCCTTTCACGAATGACTTTTATATCAAAAGAGAGGCGGCTCTCAGGCAATCCATAAATCAAACCTTTGTTAACCTTCTTCTGCTCCAGGCTATCGAGTTGATGAACCTTGACCGTTGTTTTTTCCCCAGTGCTGCAGCCAAGCCCAAAGAGGGTCATCAAAATAAGGGTCATCAGGGAAACACCTTTATGCTTCATTGCTCAAACATTTAAAAGCTTTACCAATTGAATCGATGATATCAGAAGCCATCAGGGCTTGTCGGCCCCATGTTTCAGAGGCCCTGTCCCCGGCCAGGGCATGGACATGGACCCCGATGATGGCAGCATCTTCGGGGCTGTATCCCTGGCCCAGCAGGGAAGTGATCATCCCGGTCAAAACATCTCCGCTTCCTCCAGTTGCCATACCGGGATTTCCGCCTGCATTAAAGAAAAGGCGGCCGTCGGGGCAAGCCACCGTGGTATTGCCTCCTTTCAAAACTAAATAAACGTTATGGTCTCGGGCAAATTGCCTTTGCAGTTCGATGCGCTCATAATGGTTATTGACAGGCCGGGTAAGCCGTTCAAACTCCAAGGGATGCGGGGTTAAGATGCTTCCGGCGGGCAGTTTCTCCAACATACCGGGATTGGATGAAAGAATATTCAACGCATCGGCATCGATTACCACCGGACGATTTTCCCGTTCAAGGAGGGTATCAACAGCGGTCCGGGTATTCTCTTTGGTGCCCAGGCCCGGACCCAATCCCACGGCCGAAAAGGACTTCAAACCAGGTACCTGGGAAAAGATGATGTCAGAAAGATCCAGGCTGATCATGGCCTCAGGAAGGGCCGTCTGCATGATCTGATAACCCAGCCTGGGTACATGGGTGGTGACCAGGCCGGATCCAGTCCTCAAGGCGGCTTTGGAGGTTAATACCGCAGCCCCCATCTTGCCATAACTGCCGGTAATGATCAGTACATGCCCAAAATGGCCCTTATGGGCAAACCGCTTGCGGGGGATCATCTTATGCGATACTTCCTTGCTTGTTATCAGGTTATAAGGGGTTTCGATCTGGTCAATCTTCTCCTGCATCAAACCAATGGGCATGATGTGCCACTGGCCTACCATGTCCTCATGCTCGGGAAAGAAAAAGGATAAATTTGGGAACTGGAAAGTCAGGGTATAATCGGCCCGGAAGATGGCCTGATCATGATTGGAGGAATTATCCTCTCCAAACAACCCGGAGGGCATATCGATGGCAATGCGAACAGCATGACACCGGTTGAGATGTTGCACTACTTCCGCCGGTAGACCTTCCAGGGGCCGGTTCAAACCAGAACCAAAAAGCCCGTCCAGTATGAGCCCGTTACCTCCTATATCCGGCAAATCCCCGACTTTCTCTATGGTTGAGACGCGAACCTTCCCGCCCTGGCGCAACCGCTCCAGGTTGACCGTGGCATCGGGAGAAAGCCGTGATGAAAGCTTGACCAGGTACACCTCCACAATATATCCCTTATTGCTCAATTGCCTTGCAACGGCAAGGCCATCCCCCCCATTGTTGCCCGGCCCTGCAAATACATAAATACGCCGGTTGGGTGAAAAATGACGGGTGACCCACGAAGTGATGCGACCTGCCGCACGCTCCATCAAATTGATCGAATGAATGGGCTCATGCTCTATGGTATAGCCATCTACATCTTTGACCTGTTCAGCGCGCAGTAACTTCATATCGACACGGATTGTTCGAACAAAAATAATAAATATTCGCCAAATCAAGCCCCCTCTCCAAACTAAAAGCCCGGCAATCTTTTTCTTCTGGTCAGCTGACTGTAAAATATGCTGTGAAAAATGTCATTAAACCCCATGGGGAAAAGTGGTGTCAAAAACCTTCCCATTTTTACATATGCCTGATTGGTTGATCATTGAAATTCACCTCAACATCAACAAGTCCAAAATTGGTGACTAAAAAAAGATTTTTATATTTGTTTCATGCTTGAATTGAACCTAAGGGTATCATTTGTTAACTAAAAACCAATAAATTATGTTAAAAGGACATCCGAAAGGACTATTAGTGGCATTTTTCGCTAATATGGGTGAACGCTTCGGCTATTATACCATGTTAGCGATTTTTGTTCTGTATCTCCAGGCGAATTTCGGCTTTAATGCGAGCCAGGCCGGAGATTATTATGGAGGCTTTCTTTTTGGTATTTATTTCCTGCCTATTCTCGGGGGTATTGTTGCCGACCGTTTACTGGGTTACGGAAAAACCATTGCACTGGGAACAGTGATCATGTTCGTGGGTTACATGCTGCTGGCCTCACCCGGTTTCTTTGCGATGCAAGGCAAGGTGATCATCATAATTTCCTTGTTTGTCATTTCACTGGGTACTGGTTTCTTCAAAGGCAATTTGCAGGCATTAACCGGCAAGCTTTATGATGATCCCAAGTTTGCGCCCAACCGCGACAACGCATTCAACATTTTCTACATGGGCATTAACATTGGTGCATTCTTTGCTCCGCACGCCGCAACGGGTGTTGTGAACTGGATGCTTTCCGGAAAGAATTTCAGTTACGAAAGCACCATTCCCCACCTGTCCAACCTGCAGGCCACCCCGCATCCCTTTTTGGACAAGATGACCAACACGGTACAAGCCAATTTTGCAGGGGTACAGACTTACACCGAGAAGCTGCAACATTTCATGGGTGAGATGAACTTTGCCGGCGGGCTCCAGGAGTTCATCACCGAATACCCCACCACCCTTTCCAAAGGTTATAGTGGTGCTTTTGCAGTAGCGGCCATCAGTATGCTGGTGTCGTTGATCATCTTCACCGCTTTCCGTAAGTATTACAAGCACGCCGACATAACGGAAAAGCAGAAGCAACAAAAAGCCGCCAAAGAAGGCAAAAAGGATGAAACCGTTAAGATGTCGAAAGAAGAAGAGAAGAAACGACTCGTTGCCCTGGGTCTGGTATTTGTTACGGTGGCATTCTTCTGGATGGCCTTCCACCAGAACGGATTTACCCTGACCATTTTTGCCCGTGACTTCACGGTCAGCGATGTTTCCAGGTTCGACTATCTGTTCTTCGATCTGCGCTCGTTCCTGCCATTGCTTGCAGCCATCGGTGGTTTGATTCTGTTGCTGCGCCGCAAATCCTCTACCCGCAATAAAGCCATTGGCGGCGGCCTGCTGGTTGTCGGTGCAGGACTTGCCTACTGGGCCTACTCTACATTTGCGGCCAATCCGAAGATTGAACCCCAGCTGTTCCAGCATTTCAACCCGATCTTTATCGTGTTCCTCACCCCATTGATCGTAGGCTTCTTTACCTGGCTGCGTAAACGGGGCAAAGAGCCGACTTCACCGCGTAAGATCGGTATTGGCATGTTCCTGACTGCTGCCGGCTTTGTGGTGATGATGACCGGCGCCTTTAAGCTTCAGAGCATGACCGGGTTGAGTCCCTACTGGTTGATCGGAACCTATCTGACCCTGACCGTGGCTGAACTATTCCTCAGTCCCATCGGCATTTCCTTTGTCGCCAAAGTGGCTCCGCCCCGGTTTAGCGGTCTGGCACAAGGTGGCTGGCTCGGTGCTACCGCCATCGGTAACCTGCTGGCCGGTCTGGTCGGTAAACTCTGGGATATCGTCGAAATATGGCAATTCTTCGCCCTGCTCGTGGGCCTGACCATATTGTCGGGCATTTTCATCTTCTCGATCATGAGAATCCTCGAAAATGCCTCCAAATCGGATCAAACCAGTCAGGAATAAGGTATCCGACCAAAATGGATCAATACAAATTATTAACCAAGCAATAGAAAAATATAAGATTATGAAAATGCGCTTAATCGTTATATCAAGTCTTTTAGCTGGCATGATCTTCATGGCGGGCTGCGGAAGCGAGACCCCGATGAAGGATATGAGAAGTGCCGCTAAGGAGATCGACAAGATTGAACAACAATCGAAGCAGGTCCAAAACAAGGAGGAAGCCTTTACCGTTTTGCGCGACCTGAACGGAGCCATGAAGGATGTAAGGGAATCCGCCCTTACCCTGGATGAAAAATACAGCGACATGAAAGCTGGCAGCGAAGAATTCCAAAAAGCCAAGCAATCCGAAGATTTTCAGCAGACCATGCAAGAGTTCAACAAAATCCGATCGGATATTGATGCTTCGCTGGCGGCGATCAGCAAGAACCTCGAGCCCTATAAGGATGACAAAGAAGTCAAAAAGATGCTCGAGAAGCTTCAGACCCTTCTGATATCAAGATAAGGCTTCGCCAAAGCTAACTTCAGAGAAAAAGGCCGTCCCCCCTGGGATGGCCTTTTTTTATGGCCAGCCTGCAAGGACAAAAGGCCCCAATCAAACCAGCATCGGAGGTTAGGGCTTCACCTGCCGGAATTTTTTAGCGCTTATGACACAAATTGACACCCCGGGTACCTACCTTGCATAAAAAAACTATGCTGAATATTTATCATGAGATAATTCCCTTGGGCTTGAATTAAATCAAAGTCAAGCCAGTCAAAGAATGAGGAACTTTAAACAAACGCAAAAAAATTAGAGCTCTATCAGAACACCAACTGAATCAAATTTTTATGGGAAAAGACAACAAAAAAGAGGGGTTGTATTTGGAATTAAAACCCCAAATGAGTTAAACTATAAGTGGGGCCTTATATCAGGCAGAAGGACCGGAATAAATATCACTAGCAATCAATCACTTAGCAGATATGTTGAAAATTTGTAGGCCAATGATTGAATACAAGCAAATTGGAGGGACAAATTTTTTTTTAACTTTAATAAAAAGAGCAGAATAATGCGCTTTCAAATAACGCTTGAACCTACCCGGCAGGGTGTGCTTCCCTTAAATTACCAATATGAATTGTCGTCGTGGATATACAAAACCCTCAACCACGGAAACAGCGAATTTGCAAAGTGGTTGCATCGTGAGGGGTATATCAATGATTACAAACGTTTTAAGCTCTTCACCTTTTCCAATCTAAAGGTTCCTGAATTCAGCATAGATGGTGACCGGATGCATATTGAGTCGGATGTGGTCAAACTGATTGTATCGTTTTATCCCATTGATTCGCTGGAGTATTTCATCTCCGGATTGTTTCATCATCAGGAATTTAGCATTGGTGATAAAAAGTCAAAAGCCTCATTTAAGGTAAGGACAGTAGAAAAGCTTTCTGAGCCGGAATTTTGTGCTGTCATGGAGTTCAGGTCTCTTTCTCCTGTTTTGATCAGCCATAAGAAATCGCCGGAACAAAAGCATGCCGATTACAAACATCCAACAAGCAATCATTACGGAAAGTTGCTGATGAATAACCTGGCAATGAAATATCAGGCCTTTTATGGTCGAGGCCCCGAAGTCATAGAGGATGCTCAGTTGGATAACAAAGAAGAGCCTGTAAATGGGCATCCGGAATATGGTTTTGAGGTTTTAAGCAAGGCAAAATCCAGGTTAATCACCATAAAGAGCGGCACCGGGCAGGAGAGCAAGCTGCGTGGGTATTTATACCGGTTCAGGCTCAAAGCGCCAAGTGAATTGATTCGTTTAGGTTATTATGCCGGTTTTGGTGAAAAAAACAGCCTGGGCTTCGGTTGTGCAGAAACAGATAAAAACAATTATATCACATCATAAAGCATGTTATTATGATTCACGAAATCACAAATTTTGTCGATGAACTGGAAAAAAATAATCCTGAAGTCTTCAGCAAAAACCTGCCTTTAAGAGAAGGCTTATACATTTTTCTTGATATAGAAGAAAAGGATGGTAAATGCATCTTAAAAAACGCTGATTCTTCCGGCAATATTCAGGACGAAGACGTACAGATGTATGACAAAAATACCGAATGGAATTCTTTTTTTGAAAGATGTCTTAAAATCCAAACACATTCGGTACCTGTTTCGAGTGCAAAAATCTTTAATCCCAACAAAAAAATTTATAATGTTTCTTGTTCCCCCTTTGCTTTAAGTTTTAACAAAAAGAATTTTGTTAAACATGAAAAAAATGTATTGATTAATGAACTGAAGGATCAGTACTTTACAATAGCAGAACAATACATCAATAAAGAAAAAAGAGAGCACCTGAAATGGTTTGATTGCTTTAAAAATTTCATGCTTGAAAATTTTCCTGATTTTATTACTCAATTGGAAGAATATCAAAACTCAAAAGCCAATCTTACAATAAATATATTTTTAAAAAATCCATCAATTGATGATTTCAAGGAAACCCATGCAGCTTATCTTAAAGAAAAAGTATTTAATAAGGACAAATACAATTTACAACTGGGCTCAATCACATACGGGATAAGCGATAGCCTTAGTTTGTTTCAGGATAAAAAGCCGTTCCTGCAGCACCAAACTGCTCCATTACAATATAACTACAGGGTGCCAGGCAATGAGGCCATGAAACTTTGGAAATTCTTCCAAATGCAAAGAAACAGGCAACTGCCCAATCCCATGCCTGTTTTCATAGATAAGCAGGAATTAAATGACAAAGTAGTGAGCCTTTACAATGATCAAGGAAAAAAGACGTATTCGGAAATTGTAACGGAGCTGATAGAAACCTACAAATCAGATTTACAAAATTACTACCTCATATTTTTTAAAGGGACAAAAAAAAGCAGAATCATTGATCTGGATTTTGTCTCCGTTTTTAAATACTGGGTAAACGATTTGCAAATAAAGGAGTTCTTGCCTCTTGGAGGAAATTTGAGAAATCTGTCGATCAATAATGTCTTTGAATTTCAAAACAAAGTGATCAATAAAATATTCAATCAACAACTGGTACAAAAGACAAAAAATAATGGTTTATGGTTAAGATATTTTGATGATATAGATGTAGCACCTGAATACGGATTAACCGATACCATATATCACCTTCTTTATAAATACCGAAAAGCCTTTTACGATTATATTTATAAATCGAGGCATCAGGAGATAAAAACCTGGATGTTTGACGATATGATGCTTTCGAGCATTTTTGATGATATTACCCATGATGAAGAAGGGGATAAAGATTATTCAATAAAACAAAAACTTAATATCTGGTTTAGTCTTTATAACTATTTTTATAATCCCAATAAAAACCGAGAAAATATGGCATCAAAAATTCCTGAATTAATGGAAAAATGTAGAAAGGTTGCCCACGATGGTGAAAATCTTTCTGAAGATCCGGCAGAATTTGCATTTGCTGCAGGACAGTTAATCTTTTACTTGCTTAATCAAAGTGAGGCAAGCAACAAGTCACATGCAATGCTTGAACCTTTTTTACAGAAATCAAAAGCTGAATTGCTTCAG